>Ga0129307_1001602_pt1 | contig 22754 bp, 12 predicted proteins | sample P1105metagenome_FD_94437 | JGI IMG/M metagenome (GOLD analysis project Ga0129307, IMG submission 94437) | Capybara group fecal microbial communities from Wisconsin, USA - P1105 metagenome | ecosystem: Host-associated > Mammals > Digestive system > Large intestine > Fecal | place: USA: Wisconsin... | reverse complement strand
ATAGTTGCCGATGCTCGTCACGCCCGACGGGATCATCACGCTCGTCAGATTGCTGCAGTCCTGGAACGCACCGACGCCGATACTCGTCACGCTCGACGGGATCGTCACGCTCGTCAGACTACGGCAGCCGTTGAACGCAAAGTAGCCGATGCGCGTCACGCTCGACGGGATCGTCACGCTCGTCAGACTTCTGCAGCCGTAGAACGCAGAGTCGCCGATGCTCGTCACGCCATTCGGAATCGTCACGCTCGTCAGACTTCTGCAGTTGTAGAACGCATAGTCGCCGATGCTCGTCACGCTCGACGGGATCGTCACGCTCGTCAGACCGCTGCAGCCGTAGAACGCACCCGAATCAATCAGGGCAACCGTTTCCGGGATGGCATAGTCGCCGGACAGGGCGGAACACGCCCGAATGATTCTGGTCTTTTCCGCGTTGTAGAGCACGCCATCCTCAATGACAAGGTGTTGATTGTCGGAGGAAAGCGAAAGCTCATCAATAGCACCACGGTTATTAAACGCGTTGCTGCCGATGCTTGTCACGCTCGACGGGATCGTCACGTTCGTCAGGCTGCTGCAGTTGCGGAACGCAGAGCTGCCAATGCTCGTAACACCCTCTGAAATCGTCACATATTGTATCCTGTCGGCAAGCCATTCCCATGGAGCGTTTCCGTCGGGAATGGCGCCGCTGCCAGTGATTTTCAGAACGTCGTCGTATAACGCCCAGTTGACGTCGCCGTAGGCGCCGCCGTAGGAAGCGGAGACTTCCTCACCAAGCGTCTCCTCTTCGCGCTCCTCCAAAGCCGCGAGGCTGCGCACACCTGAATTCTCCGCCGGGATCAGCTCGACGTCGGTGGCGAATTGCAGGTTCAGCGAGACGGTGTTCAGCACGTCGTCGTTGACGGTCAGATTGGCGTTCGTCGTTGCCTCGCCGTCCAGCCAGACCACGACGCTGATCTGATACTCCTGATTGCGCGCCATATCGTCAAGGATCACGTCCCGCGACTCGTCCTCCAAAGCGGCGCCGGAGGCGTCGCAGAGATACAGCTCGCCCGTGGTGAGGTTCGGCCGCGCGTGGGCAAGGATGCGCGCGCCTTCCGCCGCGCCGTTGCCCAGATCCTGCACAAAGGTCAGGCGCAGCACCTCCGCAAAAGCCGCAGCCGCGCTGTCGTTCCTCTCGGCGCCGTCCCTGTCCCGGAAGCGGAGATAGCTGCCGCCGCCCTGCGTTGCTGCGGAATAGCCGTCGCTGTATATGCGCTGTACGCCCTCACGCTGGAGCAGCAGCTTGCCGTTGGTATTCTCGTCCTTCGCGCTGTTCAGTATGAACGCCAGATCGACGACGTAGCCGTAGGTGTCGTTTTCGCTGTCCACAATGGCGCGCACACCGTAGCAATTGCCGCGAAAACCGGAGATTAAGTCAAACGAACCGTTGATGTAATGCGAACGAAAAGCAGACCGATCCAGTTGAGCGATCCTGCCGTCAAAGCCCCAGAGCGGATTGCTGAAGCCGCTCAGCATGCCGTTCTCCGAGACCATCTGCAAGGGACGGAATCTGACGTCCTTCAAGCCGTAAACGTCGTTTTTGAGGTCGATCAGGTTGCCCCACGAATTGTTGGCGACGGCGGAGCTCGCCGACCCGCCGGCAAACATGCCGGACATACCGACCCCGCTGCCGATGTCGGAGAACAGGCCGTTCTGCGGCATCAGCGCAATATCCAGCGCGCCGTTTCCGGCAATGGACGTCTCAATGCCGACCGCCTCCGGCGCGGCGGACATGGTCAGCCACGCAAAAGAACTGCCCGTCACCATAAGCGACGCGATCAGCAGCATCGAGAGCTCCGCGTAGAACCTGCTTCTCGCCTCCGCGGTCGCTTTTTTCAAGATAATGATTCTCTCGTTCCTACTCTCTTTCATGGGGTGCCTCCGAATCCAAATGATTTGGGGTACGCCGGGTTTATACGTCGTAATGGATCGCCGCGTGGGTCAAACGATCATTGCAGAAGCCTCCGGCCTCCATCAAGGGGTGGTTGTGCTGCAAAGCATTGGTTCTTTACCATCCCTGCGTATACTTCGTCAGGTATTGCAGCGGATCGACGGTCCGGCCGTTCTCGACGATCTCAAAGTGCAGGTGCGGTCCGCTGGATATGCCGGTCGAGCCGGTGATGCCGACAGATTGTCCCCTGACAACCGCGTCGCCAACGCTGACCAGCCTCTTGGACAGGTGCTGATAGATCGTTACAGAGCCGCCGCCGTGGCTGATGGCAATATAATTCCCGCGCCGTTCGCCATAGCCGGATACAACAACGGTCCCCTCCTTCGCAGCAAACACCAGCGAGATATTGCCAACGCGACCGATGTCAATCCCTTGGTGGCTGTCCTGTGCACCCGTGATGTCTGTGTGGCGCTCTCCATAGGGCGATGTAATATATCGACTTGAACACGGCCACATGTAGCCGCCCTCCGCTGTCTCAATCTGTCCCTGCCGCTCGTCAAGCTCACGCGACAGGCTAAGGATGGTCTCCAGCGAATCGGAAACCTCGCCAGACGTTCCTTCTGCATTGGGAACAGGCTCAGCATTTTTCCAGGCTGTGAGGATATCGGGATAAACTTCAACCTCCTCGGGCGGGATCGGGTCATCATACAGCACACGCACGGGCATAGTCATGGTGTAGACCATTGTCTCCCCTATGCTCCAGCTGACGGTGATACGGTAGGAGCCGGACGGGGCGCCGTTTGGATCCAGCAGAATCCAATCCTGCTCCTTCACGCAGCTAATCTGCTTCTCCTCTGTCCAGCCGTAGGAAGGCGTCTCTTCTTCGGAGCTCTCCAGTTTCCCGTATCGTTCCGCGTACACCTCCGGCTCCGCCTCGCACAGCGGCGCCCAGTTCGGTAACGAAAGCCCGGTGTCTCCCATCAGGAACGGCGCATCCGCCGTTTCAATAACGTCAACAGGAAGATAACGAAGGGTGGTTTCGCCGAAGACCAAATCTTCCTGCAGACCGGCCGGTAGCCAGATTTCGGCAGTATCGGTAATCTCAAGGACGCTCTGTCCTCCGAAGTAATACACAGCTCCATCACAGCGGCATCGGCTGCCTGCGGGAAGCTCGATCTCCGCGCTCTCGTGCTCAGGCTCAAGCACCAATATCACGGCAGGATCGTAGTATTCGCCGTTGCGTACGATGACGCCATTCGACTCAACAGTCTCCTTGGGATGGTCGATAACAAAGTCCATTGTTCCGCCATTCGAGCTCGTTACTGAAAAAGCAACTGCGCTCGGGCGCTCCACAATCCTTTCTCTCTCAACTGTCTTTGTCTCTACTCTGATGCCCTGTCCTTCCGTTTTCCCAGATTCCGTCGGTTCCGCCGGTTCGTCAGGCTCCGTCGGTTCCACCGGTTCGTCAGGCCCTGTCGGTTCCGCCGGTTCGTCAGGCTCCGTCGGCTCCGCCGGTTCGTCAGGCTCTGTCGGTTCCGCCGGTTCGTCAGGCTCCGTCGGTTCCGCCGGTTCGTCAGGCTCCGTCGGTTCGTTTGCATCGCCCTCTTCCTCATCGGGTGCCGGACTATTCAGGAGGATCGTCGATTCGGCGCTTGACCCATCATCCGCCGCTCCGGCTTCTGATGCGCCGTTCATGTCCGACGTATCCGATGCGTCGGGGTCCGTCGACGCTTCCTCGATGACCTTTTCCTCCTCGACCAAGTATCGCTCAATGCGGGTCAAGTCGGAACGAACAACGAGCGTTCCGTCCTCCGTGACCTCAGCGTCGACCCAATCCGAAGTGTTGTCGATGCGATACTCCCCCGCGCCGAGCTGTACGCTCACTGTCCCATCCACTGCTCCCAGCAAGACCGTCACGCCATCTTCAAACAGGATCTGCTCCAGTTCCTGCATGTCCCGCTCCGGGACGCGGCCCTGCCACGCATTCTGGCGCGTTGATGCTGCCAGCGAGAAGGACGTCCCCTCCGCGCTGTCTGCGACAGTGATGCGGAAGGATAACTCCCCGCCGCCGGGTATGGTCCAGAACAACTCCTCACCCGCCTCTGTATAGAAGCGATAGCTGTTCCCGTCACCGTAGCGCGTCCACAGGACGGTCCCCTCCGGGATCGCCTCGGCGGTAGCCGAATATGTATCGACGCCTTCTCCCGCGCAAAGCGAAACGGACGTCTCCTCCTCGCGCTGTGCAAGATCCTCCGCACTTGAGATCAGCCAAAGCGCAAATTCCTGAAAATCCGGCTGTACATTATGTGCTGTGAAGGAGAGCGAGCAGCTGCCGTCCTCCTCCACGACCCAGCCTCCCGCGGTAAGCTGTATCTGGTTTTCGTCTGCGAATGCCATAAGCTGTTCCGCCGAGGCTGTCATCGTAAGCTCTTGCGTGCCGGTCACGCCGGCGCGCGCGAAGGAACGGCCGGCAGACATGCCAAGCAGAGCTGACGACATGCTCAGTACAAACGCCAGCGCTGCAAAAGCTATGAAATTGTTCCCTCTCCGTCTCATGCGCATGATTGGTTCTGATATCCTTCCCCGCGCTTATGGCTCCTGCGGCTGTGCAGGGGCATAGTTCATCGTAAACGTGCCAATATTATTCCAGTTGACCAGATCGGAGGCAAACGCTCCCTTCTCGACCACAATTCTGCCAGGACCTTTGCCCTCCACTCCGAAGAGCTGCAGCAGATAACCTCCGCCTTTGGTAACAAGCTCATTTTCTGTGCCGCGAATGATGACCTCAGCCATCCAGCCGTAGCTCGCCTCGACATACACGGCATCGCCAGTGTCCGTCCAGCCGCTGCCCGAGGCTTTGGCAGGCGTAGCCTCTCCTGTTCCGATCACTGTGGAAGCGTAAAGATCGATCGTTCCGCCCTTGACCGCAATGCCAGTGTAGCCCGTCAGCCTGGAACCAGTGATGCTGGTATACGATTGCTGCTGCGGCTGATAGATTGCCGCCCAATAGCCTTCGATCTCGCTGTTGAGGATAATTAGTTCTGTGCCCCAGAGTTGTTTTTCATCGCTGCTCGTCCCATTGCCGCTGATGCCGATATAGTCGCTTTTGATCTTACTATTCTCAATAATAATACGGCTTCTCGCTTCGCTTCTGCTGCCATTGCCAAAGCACAGCACCGACGTGCTCGGCGTTTCAAAATCGCAGTTCGTCAGTTTGATCTGGCTGTCCGCATCACCCGCGCTGTCGTCTATGGAGACCGCGGAATCGAACCCCCTGACCGTCACGCCGCTGAGCGTAACGGCGCCGCCCTCAGAGCTGATTGCCGCGGTTACGGTGGACGCGCCGTTCCCGCTTCCGCTTCCACTTCCGATGATACTGCCGTTAAGCAGTGTCAGGGAGGAACCGTTCTCTACATCGAACACGGCGTATGTGTTTTCTGTTCCGCTGTATTCGATTGCAAATTGATTCAGATCAAGCGTCATATCGCCGCTGACCGACAACGGCTCCGTCAGTGAAATCGGCGCGTCAAGGCGCACCGTAGCGCTTTCGTCGCTGGAAAGCACCTCCTTCAGTGCCTCTGTACCGGCAACGGTTTGCGCCGCAGTCTCTACGTTGAACGCCGTGATGCTGATCGTTGCGCTCAGTGCGGTTTCGCTTCCGACGGCGCTGTCATACAGGTTTGCCGCTGTAATCTCATTGGCGTCCATCAGATAAGCCCAGACGCCGTACCCGTTTTCATCTGCGGCGATCTTGTAATACGTCTTTCCCTCGCACTGCACTTCCTCAATATCATAGCTGCTCTCAGATCCCGGCTCCGTCTTGAGCGTTGAGCCTTCATAACCGTCTGACGCAAACACGGACATGAGAAATTCCCGCACCGGCGTTCCGTTGTTCACCGTATTTAACGTGGTCGCGCGGCCCTCTTCGTCTGTCTCAAAGGCAGCTTTATCGAGATCGTACTCAATCGGGCGGAGGTACTCCTCCTCCGCGGCGCTCTGAGCCGTCACCGAACCGCGGAAGTAATACCCCTCCAGCGTATCCACCCAGTACCACTTGAGCGGAGCGTCGCTTTGATAGTTTTCGCTCAACGTCAGAGAATTGCCGCCAAATATGGTATAGGTATAGCTGCTGACACGCTCTTTCCCCAGATACTGCCAGAAAACCGTCTCGCTGTTCGCCTCCGGGCCGGGCTCCTCCGTTTCTTCCGACTCCGGCTCAGTTTCCTCCTGCTGCGTCGTAAAAGTATAGGTTTTGGGCTCGTCCACAAAGAAGTAGACCCGCTTTTGCAGTTCAACATCCGTCATGGTGCTCTTGTCCACATTCAGCACCGCCTTGACCGTCTGATAATTTGTGCTGTTATCAATGTGCAGGGGAATGATGCCCTGTCCGCCCGGGCGGATCGTAAACGGAGTATCGGGATTATTGTTCCCAATGGTAATATTTTCCTCAGAAAAACCCCATGTTTCCGTTCTGAATTGCAAGCCGTTGGTACGGGTCACGTTCGTATACCACGCAACAGTCATCGCAAAAATCAGCACGAAGACAAGCGCCAGCACAGCGATCACCAGAAAAATCTGGCGGCGCACGGCGTTCTCCATGCGGCTTATGGATTCTGTGGCGCTGTTCGGGAGCTCATTCGGTTTTCTCGGATTCAGTGGTCGCCTCATGTTCCAGCTCCTTCAAAAGCTCGTTGCGAATGGTCTCGTAAATCTCTTCATAGTCGCGTTTTGTCAAGGTTGAGAAACCCGGCATCCTCTCGTCCTCTTCATCCAGCTTCCGCCGCACAGCACTAATCTCTTTTTTCAGGTCGCCGACGGATTTTTGCAGGATCAGTCCTGCGGCAAGCGTAACCGGGAAAACAACGCAAGCCAGAAATCCGATTTTCCCTGTCACAAAGGACAGTAAATCGGTGAAAAACGTCTCGCTGCCACTTGTCCAAACAACACGGCCGATGATCTGGTCCGCCGGAACAAGATAGGGATCGGATGTCAGGTTGGCGTCGCCCCGCGTTTCAAAAGCAAGGACGCCGTCATTTGTGGTCTGGACCGAAACGATCCGATGCGTCACGATGGAGCCGCGAATCTCTGCCACATAGGTGCGGTAGCAAATGACGTCTCCCGGCTGTAACTCCTGCGCAGGCGTTTTCCGTGAAATGATTGCTTCCCCGACAGAAATCGACGGCTCCATGCTGCCCGTCACAACGCGAAAGATACTATAGCCAAAGACGTCCACATACCCCCGTGATGAGACCTGCGCACTGATAATCAGGCACAGGCCCACAGCAGCAGCAAGCAGCACCGAGGTGAGGATATATGCCACGGCGCTGCCGGTGCTCCATCGGGTCTCTATGGTTTCCGTCTCGTTTATTTCCTGGATCATGGTGTGGCTCCTGCCAGTTCGATCTTCAATGCCAAATCAGACGCCGCAATCTGACCCATGGCTCTGCAGTCCGGGTCCTGGCCCTCCAGCCAGAGGAAAACGCGGATACGCTGTGGAACATTCTTGTGCAACGTCACGATCACTGCGTCCTCCGATGCACCGGCGGTTCCCTGCGCCATGTCTGACGCATACTTATAAAACAGGCCTGTAGAGAGATAACTGTCCACTTGGCTCTGAAGATATTCCCTATATAAAATGTCGGTTGCTTTTCCCGCACTAAGTGCCGTATGGTTGGAAAGCGCCGAGATCATCGGCGCCTCCAAAAGTTCTTTATCGAGGACGCTCGTCTGCTGAACGGACAGCATTCCGTCGGGAATCTCCGTCGGCTGTCCGTCCGCGTTCAGCGGCTGTGTCGCAAGATATGTACCGTCGGCTTCGCCGCTGTGCAGTGTGCCGTTTGGCTCATAGATGGTAAACCTCATACCGTTTGTGTCTGCATCGGCATCATAACGGCCCTGAAGCTTCCAGTATCGGTTGTCATAGTCCGCGCTGTTCATATAATCTCGCATATCCTGATCCAGCGCAGACTGCGTATTGGCAAGAAATCCAACGCGCGCAGTTGCGGCAAACAGGCCCGATGTATCGTTCAGCGCATACGGGAACCCCTCGCCCTCCGGCTGCCCGTCCGAATCCCTTTCGACCACGTCAGGCAATTCAACAAGATAACTGCCCTTTCTTGTGTTCTTATCCGTTGAAACGCGCACCTCGTACTCCGAGCCCGGAGAAACCAGCCAGAGGTCGAAGGCAAGCCAACCGTCCTCCGCGGGCGTAAAGCCTGCGGGGTCACCGTACTGGTCATAAGCCTGCGTGAACCAATGGATCCCATCGAGCGTAGAAACCGGGAGCAGCGATCCGTCTTCACTGATGCGGCTGTAGGCATCGTTCTGGGATAGGTTAAGCGTTGCCGAAAATGTTCCGGGGCGATGGAATGTGTTTCCATACGCATCCGTTCCGGTGACATCCGGCGCGATAAGGATCGTGGTTCCGCCGCCGATGCCGACGGAAATGCCTTGCACCTCGGGCGAAGCAGACAACACAAGCCACGCGTAGGAGACCGAAGTTACCATGATTCCGGCCACGAGAAGGGCGACGACAGTAATAAAGGCCTGTGGCATGATGCGTTTCATAAAATGTCGTCCCCCCTTTCGTTTCACTTATCAACTGTGCTTACATTTTATGATTTTCGGCAAGCTCGTCCTGCAGTGCTTCCAGAATGTCGCTGTAATCATCCCAAGTCAGCATTGTGTAACTCGGAATCAGCTCCTCCTTCGGCGGCGGTTCCGGCAGATCGTCCACCGGGCCGCGATTCGCAGAGTACTCCATCATGTCGAGTTCATGGCGCATGCCGGAAACGACGCTCTGCATAATGAATCCGGCAATCAGCAAAACGGGGAACGTGAGACAAAGCAACAGGCTCAGCCTGCCCTGTAGAATTGCCATCATCTTCCCATTCCCCCTCGTTTGGCTTACTCTTTCCTGTTGGATTCATCCAAGAGCTCTTTCATGATCTCGAGTCGCAAAGCGTCCTCATCGATCTCTTCTTCCGAATCAGCTAACGCGTAACGCGCTTTGGATTTTGTGAGCTTGTTGCGCGTGATCATCGCCAGCGACACGACCAGCACGATCGTGCCGATGCCGATGGCAACGTAGATGGCGAACTGTCCGCCGGTGATGCCCCAGCGCGACGACCGGCCGGTGATGCGATAGTGATTGCCGTCCATACCCATCAGCGTGCTGTCCATTCCGTAATCCTTCGCCAGCGTCTGGGGAATCACAGCGTCGGCTGCATCCACACCCGCTGCGTTGATTGCTACATAGTATTCTGTTCGGGAATCTACATTTGCAAGCGGAAACCATGCTGTGCCGGAATCGTCCACGATAACGCTTTGGATGGTCTCAATCTCTTTTCCGTTCTTCTGGTAAAGCGTGGCTGTTTTTCGGGCCGCTCCCACCTTGAGCGGAACACCCACAGTTGCCTTGAAATCTGTATCGCCGTTGAACTGAAGCGAATACAGCATCTCACTTTTAACGCCAATCATATTATCTTCCAGCGTAGTTACGCTGTAGTCCAAATTATATACGGCCTGCTTATAACTTGCACGAGTCTGTTCAGATTCGTCTATAGACCATGTGCTGCCATTCTGTGTCGAAATATTCAGTGTAATATCCTCGCCAGCCATTTTTGCCAGTTCTCGGGATGTAACTTCGGAGTTCTCAAGCTGAATGTTTATTTCGGTTTTCCCCGGTTCAACTGTGCCAATCGAAGCAAAAGACAAAGTACTGTCCGAACCGTTCGACAAATCAGGCGAATTCGGTGATTCCGTAGAGGCCGGATTTGTTGATGGATCAGGTGATTCCGGCACTATTGTTGATGCAAGCGACTCTGATGCCAAAGTCGTGCTTGCCGCCCTCGTCACCTCGTTCCAGCCCTCCGAATTGTGTATTACGGCGTTTAACGTCAATTTGGAGGTTTCTACTGCAGTAATATCATCGGTTCCCTCTGCAGAAAGAACTTCATCAATGGATGCGGATGTTCCGTTGATCGTATAATCATATGAAGATACGAGTGTTTTTGTTATGGCCGCGTTTTCTGTACTGCTGACCGCTGTATTGACACCGCTATTATTACTGATATAGATATTTCCGTTAAACGAGGAAATGCTGCCGCCATCCAAAACAGAAGCGCTTTGCGTTGCTGAATCACCGGTCAAAGCCTCGGATATTATTTCTGCGTTGTCTCCGGAATAATAAATACACGCCAAACTTGAACAGCTGTGAAACGCATTCTCGCCAATTTCTTTCACTGTATTCGGTAAAGAAACGACATACAATGATCCGCAGCCATAAAAAATGCAATCCGGAAGTTTCTCAATTGGGCACTCAATCACGACTTGCGTAAGTGTTGTGCAGCAATGGAATACAAGTCTCCCAAGTTGAGTAATGGATGCAGGAATCGTAAGGTGAGACAAACTTACGCAACGATCAAAAGCATAGTCGCCAATTGAAACCAATCCATTCGGCAAAACGAAGCCATTCAGGCTTTCGCAGTGCTCAAAAGCAGCTTCTCCAATACTCTTTAGGCCTGCAGGAAACCTGATATAAGTCAGAGCCCGGCAGAATTTAAATGAGCGATCTCCAAGCGATGTGATAGTTGACGGAAGGGAAACCGCTGTCACCTTACTACAGTTATAGAAAGCCAATGACCCAACGCTCGTCACGCCTTCGCCCACAACAATGCGGTTAATTCTGTCGGAAACATCCAGCCAAGGCGGCATGTTGGCGTCCGTGTACTCAAGCATTTCCCCAGAGCCGGAAATTCGCAACGTTCCGCCAGAAAGCGACCATGTCAAATCCCCCGTCTGCCCGCCTGCTGCAAAAGCCGGAATCGAGAGTGCAACAAGCAAGGCAATGGCAGCTAGAACCGTAACTGCCTTCCGAATGGGTCTTTGGGGGTATTTTGTTTCGTGCCATGCGCAAAGCATCATAGTACCATACTCCGTTTTAACAACAGATTCCCGCTTATGTCTCTTCAATCAATTTCTTTTCGTTCTTTTTTCTCACAATAAAGTAAGAAACCGTTCCAACAATTCCCGCGAGGAGCGCGTGCAATGCAAGCTCCGAAATATTCCAGAACAGCTTGTCATTATCCCGGGCAAACTCAAACAAAAATCTGGTATATCCAAACATCATGAGCATAATCGGAATTGACAGGCCATCCGTTTTATAACCTTTTTTCTTTTCCCTAAGCGCAATCAAAACAGCGATCAGGATCGCGGTTATCGCTTCAATGGGTTGGATCGGGAACAATTTGGAACTGAATCTCTGATTATAAATTCCATACTCCCACGCAAAGCCATGACAACATCCGGCAAACATACAGCCCATGTGCGCTATACCATGGTTGATGCATAAGCACGGAGAAATAAAGTCACAGCTCGTCAGCCAGTCGATCCTCAGCAATTTTGAGACAGGAAGCGCAAATACCGGGACCCAAATGAAAATTCGGACGATGTTGTTTCCTCCCCAGGAGCCGGTAAATACCCAATACAGCACGAACATCCATGCCACGGATAAACTGTAGACCATGACCGTGAGCAGGATCGCCTTCCATTTCGCAATGCCGTAATGCTTGCAGACCGTCAAATTATACGTGGTGAGGCCGACAAAGCCGCCGGCAAAAAAGATATCGTAGATCGTTTGACCAAGCCCGGCGTTATCGACCGCCTCAATCAAACCGGAAAGCCATTGCATAGCTAATTCCTCCCTTCTGGGGTCTTGATGCCCCGCTTCCGCTGGTAAAGCAAAATCCATATGACACCGATCGCAATGGAAACCAGCGCCCAGATGTTGCCAATCGGCATCGGCACGGCTCCCACGCTTGTCTTGCGGAACCAGTTCCAAATAAAACGAGTCACTCCGTAAATCACCATAAACAGCGGATAAAGCTCGCCGGAATGCTTCCCCTTCTTTATGATCTGAACCAAAATGACGGCGATCATCACCGCCGTGACAAGCTCAACCTCACGGCTGGGAAAATATATTTCAATCCCCGAAGCCGCATCGCTCCACAGTAATCTGCCGCCGCAGCAGCCGGAGCGCAGACACTCCAGCTTCATGACGGCCAGCATTCCGCAGACAGAAGGCGCGCTGAGATCCAGAAGCGTCGTCCAGCGCTCCCGCAGAAGCAGTGCCCACAGGAGCAACGCCGGTGGAAGAAACAGCACCGCCCCGAAAAAGGAAAGGCCGCTCCATTTCCCGTTTTCAACAAAATACATCAGCTTGACGCTCGCAAAGCCGCAGAGCGTAAGCAGCACGGAAAACAACACCGTTTTCCGAACGCCCATGCGGATCCATTTTCGACAGTAAAGCATGATGCCAAGCATCACACCCGTGCCGAGAACCAGCGCAAGAAGGAGATAGATCTTCATGTTTTTTTAACCTCAGGATGGTCCGGTTCTTCGGGCATGGCTCGAAATGGGAGCCATGCCCGTAGGGTTATTCCGGTGCAGAGTATGTGTCAGTTCGCTTTCTGGTAGTCCTGGCCCAACTGTGTCTCAGTTGTCGTCACCCAGCTGGAGTCAAAACGATCCGTTGTGCTGTACCAGATGTAACCGCTCGGCTGATTCGTCGTGTACTCAGTTGCGTTCGCAGCTGCAGCATCAGTCGTATAAGTCTCCTTGTCCTGTGTAAATGTCCCTGTTCCGTCAGAAACATCCTTATAGGTCGTATGCACCAGAGTCACGGTGTCTTCTCTGAGGAAGGTCTTGCTGATCTGTCCGATGACGGGCACAGCTGTTACGTTGCCGCTTACCGTGATGGTCGCACCGGGCGCGTAGGTTGTCCCGCCGACATTCCATCCGGTCAACCCGGTCGTTGCGTTATAGAATTTTGTTCCGGTCGTCTGCTCGTATACATACTGATTTCTCGTGTATTTGTAATATGTATATGTATAGTAGTAATAGGTCTTTGTGCCGCAGCCCGATGGTACAGAATTTGTTTTGACAGAACCTTTCGTCGCATAAACATATTTCGTGGATGTCGTTTTGACCGGGCTTCCCCACCCGCTTCCGCTCATCGGTTCGGCAATTTCGGACGTCGTTGTGCCGAACTGTGCTGCAGTGGGAAGCGTCACGGCGAAGCTGCCGCCATCCTGAGATTCCACGGCGGCAAAGGAATTATAGCCGGAAACCGCCGAATATGTGATAGACGGAGGCGGAGAACTGGGCTGGCGAATCACAATAGCGTCCGTCAGATCGACAGCATACGCCGTGTCGCTGCTGTCCGTCATGGTTACCGAACGGATCGTCTGCTCACCGGCAGCATACTGAGTTTCCGGATTGATGTAGTAGGTTTGTCCTCCGACACAGTCTCCGTCTTCCGAGGCCTTAACCTTATTCTGGGTCTTCCCGCCGATCTCCTGCTCAACCGTGGCAGAAGAAGGAGTAAACGTGTACGTATTGCTGTACGAGGCGTCAGCCGCATTGCCGACAGTCAGATTTGCGGACTTGAACACAGTGCCCGCATCCGCAAGCCTGAGCGTGACCTTCGGCAGCTCATAGGAAAGAAGATCGGCATACTCTTCCTCAGAGATCTGCTCCGTCTTGCTGGTCGCCTTGATGTACACGTTCGCCATCTTTCCATCCGCCGACAGGTAGTTCTGAACATCCACCAGGATCGCGTCAGTATAGTATTGCGCCTCGTTGTTGGTATTCATTTGGAACGAGGTCGACGTTGCGGGACTTACGGCCGTGATCGTTACACTGGGCTTTTTCGAATACACCAAAACATCATTCAATGTCTTCGTGGTTGTCTCTCCACCCACAGTGGCTCTGAGCTGCGTCGAATAGGCGCCTGCCAACAGCGTATTTGCGCTGGTCGCATAGGTTCCGCTGTTGTTGGTCATATTGATGGTGACGGATTCGTAAGGACTCGTCCCCGACCAGGAATACCCGCCGTTCGGAGCGGTCTTTCCACTCTTGTAGTTCATGACGAACTGCATGGTTACATCGTCAAGCACAACATACTGGGTATCGCTGTGATCTTCTGTCGTCAGCGTAATCTTTGCCGTCACGCCGGGATCCTGCGCCTGGAGGAAGGTTCCGTTCACCGCGCCAGTTGCGCTGTTACCCACTCTGCCCAGGATCGTATTTCTCTGTTTGATGTTTTCATCCAGCAGCTCGATATTGTCGGAGGACGGGCCTGCAGTCGTGACCGTATACTGGGACGGCACACCGACTCCGCTCGACGGCGTATACGTCATCGTATTGCCGCCCAATGTCACCTTCAGGCTGTTGACCTGATAAACACCAACATACTGCCAATCCGCATCGCTGGCTCCATTCACCAGGCTCACCGTGCGATGGCCGTTTTCTTCATCCTGTGCATTCAATCGTATATCATAATTCTTCGCGGCGCCGCTCTGCACCTTATATCCATACTGGCTGCTGGTAGAACTCGGCGTATAGCTGATGCTAAGCGACACATCGCTTATTTTGCTGGCCGGAATGACTTCGTTATTGTTGTTCGTCAAAAGGGCATACATTCCGATCCCGCTGACAGGATAGCGGCTCATGAACGCATCGCTGCTGCTGCCAAGCGCCGTAGTACCCGAAACCATGGTCACCTTCAGCGTGCAGGAGACGGTCGTACTCAGTTTTGAGAAATCAAAGGTCGCATCCGACTTCAATTCATTGCTCTGCGCAAAGCTCCTAGATGTATTGTCTGTTCCCACCCAAATGATAGGATTGTCTGCGTCGCGCAATTCACCCTTTGAATCATAGCAGTCGCTGACATAGAGGGCGCAGAGCTGCCAAGTACCTTCCTGCGTAAAGGTTGCCCCGCTCAGGGCATTCCCCTCCGAATCCAGGCTCTTGGTATACTTGGGGAGCATAATGCACCAATTTTCACCGGTATAATAAATCTCTCCGGTTTCACTGCTGAGTGCAAAGAACCCGCTCTGCAACGGAGCCTCTTCAGACTGCGCTGCATTAACCACGGCATCTGCATTATATACAATCGCCCGAACCGTAGCCGCTTCGCCGTCATCAATGTAGAGATTGTCGATTACTGCGTCATTGGTGTACGGCGCAAACTGCGTTATACCATAATATGTGTTTATAGACCTGCTTACATTATACTGAGGCGGATTGGGGCTAATGATGGAATAAACCGGACTCTGTGTGCACCTCGTCAGCGTACTGCCGGCACCCAGCGTTACAGAAGAGAAGCGATATCGACCGGCTTTAATAATCTCCAACTCACCTGTATACGCACCTTCTGCTTCGTCCCAGATCAAGTCTGTGTTGATGGTTCCGGTGCTGGAACCACCGTTAGAGTAATACAGTATTGCACCCTCAATCGCCTCCATCGGCGTTCCCGCATTATTGAAAATCCTTGCGGAGAGGTCTTTGCTATATGTTCTTCCGGCCTCAAATTCATCGGAAACAGACTGCGTTCCATTATAAACCTCGACATACATTCCCAAATTCAGCCTGAGCGTTTTGTCCCAGTTATTATTGGAAAGATCCATTTGCTTGTTGTCAAAAATCAAGTAACGCAGCTTATATGTATCGGAGACCGTAAAGCTTGCTGTACCACTCCACTTTCCTGTGGAAGAGTTGAAGCTCAGATCCGTATTTGTAATATTACCGTCTGACCGCATGAAACGAGCTTGAACCGTTTTGGGCATCTTGGTCCGATCACTGGATGCAAATTCAACAAAAACAGATTCTGAATAGGAATCGTCCGAAGTGCTAACCTCCACTTCCGTCTGCATTCCCTCTCCCCATGTCACACTTCGCAAAGCAAAGCCGGATACTTCAACTTTTTGCGAGTTGGAAAGCGCATATTCCACTCCGTCAAGACGAATGTGGCGCAGATAATATGTTCCGGGGGATGTAAAGCGATACTCGCTGGTCCATGAGCCGTCTTCCTGTCGAACAAACTCCATGGTTGACTCGCGAGACCCCTGTGTAGGGTTGATTGCGCGGAGGAAAAACGCGGTCATCTTACTCGGTTGCGTTCCCTCAACATTTACGATAACTGCAGTTGTCAAATCGTCGTCCGTCACAGCATTATCAAAGTCCATCTCCTGTTTGCTCAAAGACGCCGTTACGCTGCGTGTAGCCGTCAACAACTGGTTGTCGCCAATGGTACTAATATTCTCGGAAGAACCGAACTGGATATTAAGCTGGCCCTGAATCTCTGCATCCGCCAAAACGTTTGTGTTAGAAAGGTGCGTTCCGTCCAAATAAACGATTACCATGATCCTCTGTGGGTGATCCAGATAAAGCGTGGTAATGGCCCGGCCAATGGCTGTTTCTGCCAGCTCATTCTCGTATTCGTACGTTGTCTTTGTGTTTGTATCCAAAACCAGAGGCACAGTAACGCGGCCGTTCACTGCATAATAATTTACTGTGTCCATCTCGGCGGTCGCAAGATAGTTTCCTTCGCTATCTACAAAGGCAACCTTCATAGACTCCAGCAGATCCAGCGAGCGCTCCTGATCCTCAGGAGTATCTGCATAATAGACATAACAAGACCCACCACCCTGAGTGGTGCTGTCTGTCGTCAAATTTGCTTCGCCGGTGGATCCCCAAACGCGGTTAATACCGTCGTACGCCATGATGAACCCCTGTTCATCGGTAGCGGTAGCTCCCTCCAGGGTCAGGCACGTCTTTTCAGCATTGCAACGCAGCCAAAGATCAATGGCAAGTCCATAAGAGTCTTCGGCAATCATGTCGTTTGCCACGTTAGTAAGATCGGCCTTCATTTTTGCAGCCTGAACAGCGTAATAACACGATCCGGACGCTTTCGTGTACGCCTTGCCGTAAACTGTGATCGTTAAGACTTTTGTCACCTTGATGGTACAGGCCGCTCTGCCATTCAGTCGGTATTCCTCGTCCACAGCGAGTTGCTCAAATCGAATCGCAATACCATTATATGTATAAACGTTACGCGATTCCCCGCTTGCCTTCATCAGGTCGCTAGCGTTGTCACCGCTGAGAGCCGTCACAGCGACTTCCTTTCCATCTCCCTTCAGGTCAATGGTCATGGTTGAGTAGTCAATCAGATTCGCCACAATATTGCTGAGCTGATGCCCACTTACGCCGCCGCTACTCCAGTAATATGCTGTACCATTTTTTTTGTATTCACTATAGTATTGATTGAGATAGCCAATATCCTGAACGATCTTATTATAGTCCGAGATAAACTGGGTAAGCCCGACCAAAGAAACAATTTTATTGCTGGATTCCGATGTCGCGCTGCTGACATTGTATGCCGCGCTATTCGAGCGGATATCCTCCCACGTCAGCGGATGATAAGTAACAGTTTCCGGATTGTTCTGCGCATACATATAATTCTGGAAATTCGCCAGCGCAACATACGCCCCCATTTGCGTCTCCATTGCCGTCTGGACCGCTTGATAGAGAGGAATCATATTATTGATATATGGCGCAAGATTGGTATTGGTATCATCAAGCTTATCCTGCGCATATTTGCTGATCATCGTGCCCATCGCGCTGAACGTGTCAGGCACCTTGTTCCACGCCTGATTAACTGCTGTATGTGCATTTGTAATGTCGTTAATTTTCTCCTGTCTTGCAGCTTCGGTGCCGTCCGCAATTGTCTTTGTGACAGATGCAATAGAACGCACACCATATTTGTTATTCGCGGTACGGAAGTCTGATCCATCATAGATTGCGAACGCAAAGTCGGTATTCATCTTATCAACACGCCCATCCGCTCCATAGGTCGCACCCTCCAATGGGTTTGTGAGCAGAGAAGCGGTATTAAGCTTAGCAGGACGAAGCGCAAGATTCTCAATGCCATATCTTTCATCCGATAAATTAACCAGATTTCCCCAAGCTAGATTCTTAACAAAAATATCTGTACTTATTCCAACAGATTCATCGATATCAAATTCATCCGGCATCTCTCCATTTTCTTTCGCAAGAGCAATTTCCAGCGCGCCGTTTGCAGACAGAGTCGTAGTAATATTGCTCACCTCCGGCGAATACGACAACGTCACCCACGCATAGGTGGACATGACCGCAGTCACCATGGCAATGCCCAGGATCATAAGCGCGGAAAAGACCCGCGCTTTCATCCCCGGCAGCGCATCTGTATAGAACTGTATCCTGCGTTTCGTTTCGTTCGTCATAGGTGTTCATCCCCCGACTATGAGTCTTTCTTCCGTTAATGTTCGTTCCTGTTTGTTCGGGTAGTTCTCGCCAGCTCCAGCTCGCGCAGACCTCGGCGCCATTCCTCTTCCCTCTCATTGCGGAGCTGCTTCTGCGCGTGGAGCCGATCCAGGAAAAAGACCATCTCCACACGGTAAGGCTCCGACGCGGCAGCGTCCCTGACGCGCTGCTCCTCCGCCAGACGAGCCTCCTCCGCCTCGCGTTCAAGCCTCGCCTGCTCCTCAGCCGCAAGACGTTCGCGCTCTGCGCGCTCCTTTTCTTCTTTGCGCCTCTGGCGCTCCCGTGCGCGCTCCTCACGCTCCCGAAGCTCCGCTTCCTCCAGGATCGCAACGGCGTCCGCGTAATCCTCCTTTTCCCGGAGGACACCTTCCGCCTCAGCCTGCTGCTCGCGGAGCTGCATCTGCTCTTCGAGTTTCTCGCGGAAAAACATGATTTCCCGCTCTAACAGCTTTGACACACGGCGGTCCTCGATCTCCCGTTCCATGCGCTCCTGTTGGAGCCTCCGCTCTTCCGCTTCCTTTTCCTGCCGTTTCCGCTCCCGCTCGGCAGCACGTTCTGCTTTGATGCGCTCCTGCTCCGCCTTCTTTTCGGCTTTCAGGCGCTCTTCTTCCTCTTTCTTGCGCTGCTGCTGCTCTTCGACCAGGCGGCGGCGCTCTTCCTTCTCTTCCTGCATGAGCTGCTCTTTTGTCAGCTCCTCGATGAGGACCTTGCGAACCTCAACATCCGGAAGATCGTAATCCTCCGTCAGCTCCTCGATAACCTCATGAATAAACTTAGGACGCAGTGTGCGTTTTCTTCCCCTTGCCGCTTTCGGCAGTGTGCGCGATTCCTCGTCTTCCAGATAACCCTTAAGGATCAGATAGTTGAACAGGATGTTGTGAAAAATATCCCGCTCAAACGTTTCGTTGATCTTTGGATTCTGTTCCTTGACCTTAATAGCGTATCCGACGTCGTCATACTGCCGAATAAAATCGTAAAGCCCCAGAATCTTTTTATAGTTCTTGTTCTTTTTCAGAACATTTGTCTTTGTCGGCGTACCCTTAACCCGCTGCAGAGGCTTCATCTGCTGGGCAAACTGCGAGTTCATATGGACCGAGAGGATACGATACATCCTTGATATACGGGCAAAGGTCTCGGCGTTCTTGCGGTCAGTTTCCAGTGCACTGTCCGTCTCCTTGATGTGCAGAAACATGTCCAGATGAACAAACTCAGCCGCCGTAGCCATCTCGGACTTGACCTTCAGCTTCGCGCCGTACTCGTCACTCATAGCCGCAAACAGCGCATCGTGGCGTTTCTTGACGAACATATAGGCGTTTTCCATTGTGGTAAACACCAGCCGGTTCTCATACAAGCCAATGGAGTCCTCGCGGTAGCGCTGCATCAGACGGCTTGGCCGGACATTGCCGCGGGCCTCGTCAAAGTCTTCCACCAGATCGGCGTGCTGGGCCAGATGGCGCACCGTCTCGGAACCGGCGCGCTTGGCGTTGGCAATGTTGACGATGAGCTCCTCTTCCTTGATAATATTTCGCGGATTGCTGACAATACCCTCAAATGCCTCCAGAGAATCCTCGACGGCGTCCACCCACGTGAGGTCGATCAGTTTCTCCATCCTGCGATTGGAAAACTGAAACTCGTTGTCGGCGCGGGAGATCGCGTCCATGAAAAACTCATAAAATTCGGTGCTGCCAATGGAACGAAGGACGCCCTTGACAAATTTTTCATATATTGGGTCGATCAGGCTGGTTTCCTCCGCCATGGTTTCACACCTCGTCAGTTATTCTTTTTCAGATAATCCACATAATCCTTGCAAATCTTCATGGCATCCTTGCCGAAGAGCCTGTCAAGGTAGCTGTTGAATTTAGTCAGCTCGTCCTTCATAAAGCCAAGGGACAGCGACTCGAACTTACGCAGCACCTTTTTTGCCACGATAAAATCAACAGCCTGCTGCTCTGTACCGCCGCAGGCAATGAAGCAGGGCACAAAGTCACGTATTTGCTTCATGATGCGGTTACCAAACGCAAGACGGAAGTTCTTGATAACGTAGGCGTTCAACTCCTCCAACTTATCAAGCATCTCCTGCGAGATCGGGTAGTTTGCCTTTGCCTCATCGAACAGCTGATAGAGATAATCCGCCGAAGTATGGATCGAATCGACCGGTTCACATTCAAAGGCGTCGGCACGGCTGTCAAGGTCGATGGGGATCGCGCGGTCGTAGACCTTATCCGCCACGGCGAATGTCGAGTCATCGTTGTTGATGGTACCGACAAACCATATATTATCGCTGATCTGCACGCTGCCGCCCTCAATGAGCACCGGGTCATTATCCCAAACAGCGGTGACAATATCCACCTTCCACTCGCTCTTGAGCGGCATCTCCAAAATGGAAAGCATTTCCGCAAAGTAGTACTCGACTCGGGCGATGTTCATCTCGTCAAGGATCACAATATGCGGATCGCGGTAGTAATTGCCCTCGTAGATAGCGCGCAGGAAGTCCGTCTCCGTGTATTTCTTGGTAAATTCGTTGTAATAGCCATACAACTCGGTACGCTCGCGCCAGGACGGCTGAACGGAAACCACCGTAGTATCCAGATTGACAAATTTGCCGAAAGCGTACGGGAGGGAGGTCTTGCCCGTGCCGGAAATGCCCTGAAGAATAATGATACGCGCGGTTCCCATTGATGCGACAAAGTATCGCATCATGTCTATATCGTAGTAGAGGCGGAGCTGTGAGGCCGTAAACTTGCGGAAACGTTCACAAAACTCAGAAAGTGTATAGCCCGTCTCATATTGGGGCTGTACATATTCTGTTTTATAGTAGTTGTCCACTGTCGTAAGCCGGAAAAAGCGGCTCTCTGCGGGGTCGACAGGCGGCGATGTGCGCTTGTTGCGGTTCGTGTTTGCGTCGTACTCCTCGCCCTTGCTGTTCTCCTCGTCCTCTTTTTTTTCTCCTTCTCCCTTCAGCTCTTCCAACAGTTTTTCCTCAGAAACGCCCAGCTCGTAAGCCTTCATCTGCAGCAGCTTATCTTTTTCGTAGTTTGCCCGAATCAAGTCGCGCTGCAGCTGTCGCATATTCCTTGTCATCTCCTCATATTTCTTGGAGGACGCAAAGAACGGAAAAATCTTGCGCAGCAGCCGAAGTACAAATAACAACAGCAGAACGATCACCGCAAGGATCACGATCTCCGTAATCACGACAAAGACCCATTCCGTTACAGAAAACTGGCCGACGTATTCCTGCAGGATCTTATAACGCAGCGGAAAGTTGAACAGATAATTCAAGAATGTAAAAAACGCCGAGAAAATATCCAGAATCGCGCGGAACACCATCCCGACGTCCTGAAAAAAGTATTGCAAAAAGTGATCCATAAGCAGCTCCGCTCTCCCGCACAGCGGGAGAAAGATTTATTCCTTTTCAGCAGCTTTTGCACGAAGCTCAGCTTCGACCTTCTGGCGGATCTCCGCTTCCATTTTTGCGCGGATCTCCGCTTCGATCTCGGCACGCTCTGCTTCAGCAGCCTCCGCGGCTTTTTGCTCGGCTGCAGCCGCCTCAGCGGTCAGCTTTTCCTTGTCCTGCTCAGCCTGCATCTCTGCCATAACGCGGGCGCGAATCTCAGCCTCCATGGCGGCTTTCTTCTCTTCCTCGCGCTTCTTCTCTTCTGCCTCGGCAATGATCTTTGCGCGAATCTCCTCTTCCATCCTTGCACGCTGCGTCGCTTCGTCCTCGGGTTCCGCTGCGCCGGCACCGCCGGAGGCAAGGATCTCCTTCTTCAGCTTTTCGCGCAGCTCCGCTTCGAGACGTTCACGCTCTTTCGTGCGCGTCTCATTCATGCGGCGTTTTTCTTCTTCGACATACTCTTCCGTCTTGCCGCGCTCCATCTCATATTGGAGTTTCTGCTTAACATTCTGATACTCAAAGAGGACGCGGAAGAACTGGATCAGGTGGAACACGAAGAAAATTGCAACCGGAATAACGACAACGACCAGGAAGCCGGTACTTGTCTGCAGGTAATCAAACACCTTGCCAAGTCCCTTAATACGCGCGCTCTTCCATTGGCCAACGATCTCCGACTCGTGCACGGTCAGCGCATCGGATACAGTGTTGTTATCGCCCTTGGTCTCGAAAATCAGATAGTTTCCGCCATCGTAGATCTCAGAGATTCTATGCGTATTGAGGACGCGCTCGCCGTTGATGACCGTCCAATAGGTGATGATGTCACCGACCTGGAGCGTGCTGGTGTCTTTTACACCGCGCTCAAAGATCATATCGCCCGGCTCCAGCGTCGGGAACATTGACTCCGTCTGAATGGACAGGACGCGGATGCCGAACACGCTGGTCACGCCGTTTCCCGAGCTGCTGACAAACGAAGAATAGGTCGCAAAGGCAGCAATGATGATGGCAATGACGAGAATCACATTAACAATGCGATTCAAGACGGTCTTTGCTTTGCTTTCCGGCTGGACAAGCTCATCGACGGTTTCCGTCTCGGCTGCCGCAACTGTGGCTACTGCTTTCTTCTTTAACATTGGTTGACTCTCCCTCTTATATATTTATTACTACTATTCTGTAAATTCTAAATCTTTATGATGGGGTATAGATGCTTCAGCTTGGTCCTGGCATCATCGGTGGTGAATTGCCAGTCCACACCTTTCTGCGCCGCATTTCTTGCAGCAGCCCACGGTT
>Ga0129307_1001601_pt1 | contig 22756 bp, 6 predicted proteins | sample P1105metagenome_FD_94437 | JGI IMG/M metagenome (GOLD analysis project Ga0129307, IMG submission 94437) | Capybara group fecal microbial communities from Wisconsin, USA - P1105 metagenome | ecosystem: Host-associated > Mammals > Digestive system > Large intestine > Fecal | place: USA: Wisconsin... | reverse complement strand
TGATTATATTAAGTTTGCAGCAGGAGATGTAGAAGAAGATGATATGTTAAATGTAACAGATTATATTAAGATCATGGATTATGCATTAGGAAATATTGATTCTATTAATTAATAAAGAAGGTTAAAAATAACCTTCTTTTTATATGCTAGAAATATTGATTTTTTTTAAGAATTAGGGTATTATTTAAATATGATAGAGTAGTGTACTTAAATTAATAAAATGGAAGGTTTTAGTATGGTAGAAGTAATTTATAAAAATAATAATAATAAAATAATTAAAAAATTAGTATTAATATTAATTCTTTTAGCGGTTTATATTGTTATTCCTTCTAAAGCGTATGCTTTAGATCAAGTAACAATTTCATTTGAAACTTATGGAGGAGAAGCAGTTAATGATATCACTATAAATGCTAATGAAGAAATTGGTACTTTACCAACATCTACAATGAATGGATATATATTAGATGGTTGGTATAAAGATGATATGTATGAAAATAAAGTTTCTCCTAAATCTAAATTCAATTCTGATACAACACTTTATGCTAAATGGGAAAGTGTTTATTTTCCTTATATATTTAAACGAGATGAAGTAAATTGTACTGGTTCTTATTATATAGATACTAATAGAAAATTATATACTCAAACTAATAATGATTATTTACTAGACTATGAAGTGGGTTTTACTATTGATGAATATAATCCAACTGGACAAGCAAAACAAGCAGTATTCTTTAATGCTAAATGGGAAAATACTTCTAAAAAATGGCCAGGGATTGTATTTAGAAGAATGGATGCTACTAATAATTTAGAAATAACTCAAAGTATTAATATGGGTACTAAAGAATCTCATGTTATAGACAATTACACTTTACCATTAGAGGTAAAAATATATAGAATTGATCATGTTATTTATTATTCTTTAAATGGTGGAGAAATGATAGAACTTCAAGATATGGAAGATTTTAATTCATATTTTGATACAAATGCATTCTTCTGCGCTGGTGATAATGGTTCTGGTGGTGCGCAAAGATATGTAAAAAGTAAATTATCTAACGCATATATTAAAATGGGTTCTTATGAAGAAACTACATATAATAGTGTTACTTATCCAGATGGTACAGTAGAATTAATAGAATATAATACCTTTGCTAATGTTGGTACTAATAATGTTGATAAAGCAGATAGAGATATATCTCTAACATTTAAACAACATAATGGAGAAGAAGATATAGTTAAAACTATGCATAAATCTTATACTAAAAATGGATTCATTGTTAGAGGTTCTGAAGATGTTCATTATGATGATGAAGGTGAAATATTTGTAAACGAAGATAAAGTAATTGAATATTATTATGATGAAGATATAGAAGAAGCAGAATTCCCAGAAGACCCAGAAAAAGAACATTATACATTTAATGGATGGTTTGATTCTGAAACTGGTGGAGAAGAAATAACTAGTTATACTGGAGAAAATGATATAGAAATACATGCTCAATATACTGGCGATGATGTAACTATTCATACTCCAACTGGTGATAGAACTGTTCACTATGGAGATAACTATAATTTAGGAACTAATACTATTACTAAAGCAAATGATAATTATTCAGAAGTAACATTTAAATTACATAATAATCAAAGTGATATAATAAGGCATGTTGAAAAAGTATATACTCCAAATGGTTGGACTATATCTGATACTCATTATGATGATAATGAATCTATAACTATAACAGAAGAAATAACTATAGAACCTGATTATAATGAATCAATTACAGGAGTAGAATTTCCATCTGATCCAGTTAAAGAAGGATATGATTTTACTGGATGGTTCACTGAAGAAACTGGAGGAGATGCAATATCATCTTATGATGGAGAAAATGATATAGAAATACATGCTCAATATGAAGTACATATTCCAATAATTACAACTCCTTATGGAACTTATAATCCAGATGAAAATGGTAATTTTACTTTAGAAACAAATTCAAGAGAAAAATGGCCTGAAGTTATAACTAGTGTTAATTTTGTAAGAAATAATGGTCAAAGAACATATAGTGAAGATTTAAAATATACTTATGAAACAAATGGTTGGCTAATAGAAGGAACACATTATGATGATGGTGAAGTAATACATGTTACTAAAGATATAACTGTAGAACCAGATTATATTAAAACTTTAGTTTTACCTCCATTTCCACCTACACCTGTAAAAGAAGGTTATACATTTGTAGGATGGTTTGATGCTAATTCAGGTGGAAATCAATATACTACTTATGACAATGTAGATGGACCAAGATATTTTACTTTATATGCTCGTTATAGAAGTAATACTTCATATGGAGATTATAGATTACCTAGAAATGAAACACCAAAAGCAAATACTACTAGATCAACAGTAACTTTTGTATATCATAATGGAACAACTGATACTACTTCAACTGTTGAAACTAGATATTATCCAAATGGATGGCTTGTTGATGGGGTTCATCATGAGGATGGAGACTTCATATTTAAAACAGATGAAACTGTAATAGAACCAGATTATAATTCTTATCCAGTTAATGGAGCATTCCCAACTAATCCTACTAAATCAGGATATCAATTTGTAGGATGGTTTACTGAAGAAACTGGTGGAGAACCTGTAACTGTATTAAGAGGAGATAGTGATATAACAGTTCATGCTCATTATACAGATAACTATGCAATAACTAAAGAGAGATCTAGTTTTAGATATACATTCACAAATGCAATTTATGATAATAGTATTGATCAAAGCGATATTAATATTCTTCCAGGTACTGTAGAACAATATAATGAAGCAGTTGCTGGAGGAGAAGCAGTTATTAGAAATCTAGAAGATACAACATCACCAAATCCAATATATGTATGGCAAAGTGGGGAAAATATATATTATTATTCACCAGCAGATGTTATTTTCTTACCTGCTAATGGTAGTTCAATATTCTATCTTGTGAGATTTAATACTATAGATATGAGTGGATTTAATACTGTTAAAGTAACAAATATGTCTCAAATGTTCTTATATTCTTATGCAGATTTAGATGTAAGTAGTTTTGATACACATAATGTTACTAATATGTCAGATATGTTTAGTTATTCTAATCCACATACTTCACTTGATTTAAGACACTTTGATACAAGTAAAGTTAGAAATATGAATAGTATGTTTTTTGGAGTATATACTGAAGGTGAGATAGATGTAAGTTCTTTTGATACTAGAAATGTAACAGACTTAGCGGGATTCTTTAATACAGCTTTTGATTATAAAACCAATATAACTCGTTCATATAATTTCAATCATTTTGATACAAGTAAAGTAACAAATTTAAACGCCACTTTTAATTTATGTGGTTTAAAACATATTGATGTAGATGAGTGGGACACTTCTAATGTTACACAAATGAATTCTATATTTAATAATGATAATCTTTTTGAAGAACTAGATTTAACTAACTGGGATACACATAATGTTACTACTGCAAGAAGTCTTTTTAATACATGTTATGCTAAAACTATTTACGTATCAAGAGATAAATGGGATATGAGTCAATTACAATCTGATGGAACTACTAATAGTCCAGATTATAATATGACTAATAATATGAAAAATGTAGTAGGACAATATGGAACTAAATATAATGCCAATAATGTTAGAGATAAAACATATGCTGTTATAGATGATGCACCAGAAACTCCAGGATATTTAACAGATAGTTATCCAGATTTATATGCAGTTAAGGTTTTAGATGACTTAGAAATAGTTCAAAAGAAAACACAATATACTTTACCAAATAATACTGAAGATTCAGGAGTTCCTGATGAAGTATATGCTACAGTAACATTTAAATATTTTGATGGAGTAACTGAAGATACAACAAGTACTGTTAGAAATACAAATATGCCTAGTGGATGGGTTATTGATGGTGTTCACTATGATGATGGTGCTCAATTAACAGTAACTGATGATATTGAAGCTACACCTGATTTTATAGAAGTAGTAATGGGTGCAGAATTCCCAGAAGATCCTACTAAAACAGGTTATAGATTTTTAGGTTGGTATACAGCAAAAGAGGGCGGAGAAAGAATAACTTCTTATAATGATTCAGAAGATATAACACTTTATGCTCATTGGGAATTAAATCCAATAGAGGGTGAATATGAATTACCAGTTAATGATATAGATAAAGAAAATGATACTTATACAGTAACATTTATAGATGATAATACTGAATATAGTACTAGTAATGTAGTAGTAACATATGTACCAAATGGATGGCTTGTAGATGGAGAACATTATGATGATGGTGAAATTATTAATTATACTGATGGTATGGTTATAGAACCTGATTATACTAAAAATGTAGCACCTGCTACATTCCCAGATAATCCAAGTAGAGCAGGTAGTAACTTTAGTGGATGGTTTGATAATAAAACTGGTGGAAATAGATATACTTCTTATAATGAAGAAAGAGATATAACATTATATTCACATTTCAGTGTTAAAGAAGATGCAGAAGAATATATATTACCAATAAATGATATTCCAAAAGCAAGTGAAGAAGTATCTTCAGTAACTTTTAAATTCCATAATGGTGATCCTGATTATATATCTCATGTTATAAAGAGATATATACCAAATGGATGGTTAGTAGATGGAGTTCGTTATAATGCAAATGAAAGAATATATAAAGATGAAAATACAGTAATTGAACCATACTATAATTTCTATTATGTAATGGATGAATATCCTGATAATCCAACTTTAGATGGATACAAATTTAAAGGTTGGTATACAGAAGAAACTGGTGGAGAACTAGTTACTGATTATCATGGATTAGAAGATAAAGTTCTTCATGCACAATATACAAATAATTATGCAATCCTTATTCCAGGACCTGAAGTATATGCTTTATTTAGACAAGGCGTTACTATTCAAGGTTGGTCTAACTGGGGTTCGTTCTTTGAAAAAGGTACTAGAGAAGGTTATGAATCCGCACAAAGAGGTGGATATTATGATAGATTTCAATTTAAAATTTCAACAGAAGATTCACCAAACGATGTATATATATATGCAACTCACGAAAATAGTTGGGATCAAACATATTACTATACAGATGCCGATGTAATTTTCTTTAATCCAGATTCTAGTAAATTTTTCTCAGGCTTCGAAGGTAGTTATATGAACTTATCACAATTTAATACAGTTGATGTAGAAAATATGTCAGATATGTTCAGCGGTTCTACTAATTCATCGATAAATTCTTTAGATTTATCTAACTTTGATACAAGAAATGTAACAAATATGTCTCGTATGTTTTCTGGTTTATATGGTATAAAACATCTAGATCTTTCAGGTTTTTCTACAAGTAAAGTAACAAATATGTCATATATGCTTTCTTTAAAAAATGTAGAGACACTAGATTTATCAAGTTTTGATACAAGTAATGTAACAAATATGTCTGGTATGTTTAGTAATTTGGAAAAATTGAAAGAACTTAATATAAATAATTTTGATACAAGTAATGTTACAGATATGAATCATATGTTCTCTTCAGCTTATGCCTTCACTGATTTAGATCTTTCAGTTCTTAATACAAGCAAAGTAACAGATATGTCATCTATGTTTTGGTCAATGAGATATCTAAAAAATATTAAATTAGGTAATTTTGATACAAGTAATGTTACTAATATGTCTCAAATGTTTACTTATTTATACGCAATTGAAGAATTAGATATATCAAGTTTTGACACAAGTAATGTTACTAATGCTAATTATATGTTTAGTGATAGTAATAAACTAAAAACAATTCGTGTTGCGGATGGATGGACAAATGAAAATATGACATCATCAATTTCTATGTTCCTTAAAACAAATAGTATTGTTGGTCAAAAAGGAACTACATATGATTCTAGTCATACTGATAAAACATACGGAATTGTAGATGATGCACCAGATCATCCAGGGTACTTAACTTATAAATATAAAGATTTATATACTTTAACTTTCCCTGATTATATCGATAATACTGAAGAAGGGGAATATAATCTTCCTACAAATACCATTCAAAAACAAAAAGAAGAATTAAAAGATATAACATTTAAATTACATAATGGTGAAGAAGATATAGTTAAACCTATATATATAGAATATACTCCAAACGGATGGACAGAAAATGATGTTCATTATGATGATACTGTTCTAGTAGAAAGAGATATGACATTTACTCCAGATTATATAGAAGTAAATACATTTGAATTCCCTGAAGATCCTACTTGGAATGATATAGAATTCTTAGGTTGGTATACTGAAGATGGAGATAAAGTTGAATCAATAGATGATATTGGAGAAAATACTGTTCTACATGCACATTGGGATACAGTAATACCAACAGACCTAGAATTAGATTCAGATGATGTAACTATAATTATTGGTGAAACTCATCAAATACTAGTAACATATATACCAGATGGTTCAACAGATACATTAACTTATACAGGATTTGATAATGAAAAGATTAGTGTAACTGAAGAAGGATTAATCACTGGTCTAGAAACAGGAACAACTACTATTACAGTAGGAACAGAAAACACAGATATAGAAAAAACTATAAATGTAACAGTTCTTAGTGATAAACTTGCATCTGATATATATCTAGTAAAAGATGATAACCAATATAGAATGGTTATAGGAGCAACAGATGGAACACTAATAAGTGAATTTAAAGACAACATGCTTAATCCAAATGAATATATTAAGATATACGATGAAGATGATAATGAAGTAGAAGATAATTCAATAGTTAAAACAGGTTTAACTATTAAACTTGAATATAATGGTTTAGTATTAGATGAAGCAGCAATGGTAGTAAAAGGAGATGTTGATGGAGATGGATTCATTAACGTAACTGATTACATCGCGGTATTAAATCATGCATTAGCATTAGAAGAAATAGATGATTATATTAAGTTTGTTGCAGGAGATGTAGCAGAAGATGAAATACTAAACGTAACAGATTATATTAAGATCATGGATTATGCATTAAAAAATATTGATTCTATTAATGAATAAAAAGAACTTTTTAATAAAGTTCTTTTTTAATAATATATTGATTTTATATATATTTTGATTTATAATTTAATTAATAAAAATAAAAGGAAGTGGTATTTATGGCTAAAAAAGAAATTAAAAAAGGGAACACAAAAAATAACACAAATAAAAAGAATAATGTAGCAAAGAAGACTACTACTAAAAAGGTAGAAACACCAAAAGAACAAAAAGTAGAAATCATAGAAGAAAAGGTTGTTAAAAAAGTAGAAGTAGAAGAAGCTAAAAAAGAAGTTAAGAAGAATCCTGTTAAGATTGATAAGAGAATATTTATTGGAATAGGTGCATTACTTGTACTAATTGTTATAGTATTTATTATAGTTAAATGTATTAATAATCCAAAAGTAAAAACAACTAAGAAAGTTAAACAAATGGGTGAAGCATTTTATACTGAATATTATTACAAAGAATTATCAAAGAATAAAACTAAAAAAGAATTATCTAATATATTATCTAAATTTGATGAAAAAGGTATAAGAATAAGTATTAATAATTTATCTGTTTTTAATTCAGGTATTTATAAAGAAGAAATTGAAGCATTTAAAAAAGATTATAAATGTGATGGTAAAAAGACAAAAGTTGTTATTTATCCAAAAAAACCATATGGAAAAAATGACTATAAAATTGATGCTGAAATAAGTTGTGAATTTTAATAAATTGTTTGTTTATGTTGAGAAAAAAGATTATAAAAAATAATCTTTTTTTTTATCAAAAAATAGCGAATTTTGTTGACAATTATACCCCCTAAGATGTATGATTATATCATAATAGGTAAAATGTAAAATAGAAGAATAGCGAATTTTGATAGGAGTTGAAAAAAATGAGAAAAAGAGGGCGTTTTCTTAAAAGCTTTTTAACGATATTAGTTATTATGGGACTAACTTTTATCTTTAAAATGCCTGTTGTAAAAGCAGCTGGTGCACATGAATTTTCATTCAAAATGTACAACTGTTATAGCGTTGATCAAGATGCGCTACAAGATCAAATTGATGATCGAGGTAGAGTAACCACTGCAGCACGTGTAACATGCGCGGGTCCTAATGGCGATGGTAACCTGCCTGAACTTGAACCTGGAGCTATAGTTAAACCAGGACAAGTTATTAAATTTGGAGTTCATTATAATCCAGATCTTGATTATATGGATATAGGAATGCAAGTTAAGTTTTTTTATGACAATACAGCTTTTGAAACTATTAAGTTAAGCAAGTATGATCGTAGAACTTCATCGTATTCTGATACAGTGGCTCAAGATTTAGGCGATGACTTAGTTGATTTTTATCCACAATGGCAAATAACAACAAATGATACAGGAGAAGGAATTAATTACATGGCCAATGATACAAGAGGTTCTGCTGGTGATCCATTAATGGATGAATTAGATATGGTTTATTATTACTTCAAGGTTAAAGATACTGCACCTGCAGGGGCCGAAGTTCCATTTACATATGATACTACATATGGTAACGGTACTGCATTTAATAATAAATCAGATTATACAGTAACAAATACTACATTAACTATATTTGGTGAAACTGAAGAAGATACTTCTTTAGCAACATTAAATGTTAAAAATGGTTCGACTAACTATACATTAACTCCAACATTTACTCCTGGGAGTACAGATGTAACTAGTTATTCAACTATAGTTCCAAATAATATTAGTTCTGTTGATATAGAAGCAACACCAACAGATTCAAGTGCAATATTAACAGGAGATGGAACAAAGAGCCTAAGTGTAGGTAATAACAGTTTTGATATAACAGTTTTACCACCTTCAGGAGAAGCTCAAATATATACAGTTAATGTATATAGATTAAATAATGATGCAACATTAAGTGCATTAGGGTTAACAAATGTTGATTATGGAACATTTAATAAAAACACAACAACATATACAGCTACTGTAGCAAATTCAATTACATCAACAACAGTAACTGCAACACCAACAGATAGCAAAGCTACTGTAAGTGGAACAGGAGAACAAAGTTTAGATGTAGGTGAAAATACAATAACAGTAGAAGTTACACCAGAAAATTGTAAATCTGAATATGAAAGTGTTCCAGGAAATACATGTACTAAGAAAACATATACAGTAACAGTAACAAGAGAAGAAGCTGCAGCTGATGCATCGCTAAGCGATTTAACAGTAGATGGAAGTACAGTACCAGGATTTGACCCAGATACTTTATCATATACTTTAGATCCAGTATTGACTAGTAAAACTAGTATTAATATAGGATATGAAACAACAGATTCAAGATTAACTGTAACAGGTGATGGAGTACAAAACTTAGCTTTAGGCGATAATAGTTTTGATATAACAGTTCAAGCACCATCAGGTGGCTCAAAAGTATATACTATTAATGTATATAGAGTTAATGATGATGCAACATTAAGTAATTTAAGATTAACTAATGTTAATATTGGTACATTTAATAAGAATACAACAACATATACAGGTACTGTTGCAAATCAAATTACATCAACAACAGTAACTGCAACACCAACAGATAGCAAAGCTACTGTAAGTGGAACAGGAGAACAAAGTTTAGATGTAGGTTCAAATACAATAACTGTAGAAGTTACACCAGAAAATTGTAAATCCGAATATGAAAGTATTCCAGGAAATACATGTACTAAGAAAACTTATACAGTGACAGTAACAAGATCAGAACCAGCAGCTGGTTCACATGAATTCTCATTCAAAATGTTTAATTGTAAGAGTCTTGATGAAAATGCACTACAAGATCAAATAGATGGTAGTGGAAGAGTTACTACAGCTGCTCATATAGAATGTAGTGGTCCTACAGGGGATGGTAATTTACCAGAACTTGCTAGTGGATCTGTAGTTCAACCAGGACAAATAATTAAATTAGGAGTTCATTATAATCCAGATCTTGATCATACTGATATAGGTATGCAAGTTAAATTTTTCTATGATAATACAGCTTTTGAGACAGTTAAATTTAGTAAATATGATCGTAGAACTTCATCATATTCTAATACAGTAGCTCAAGAATTAGGTGATGATTTAGTTACTTATTATCCATTATGGCAAATAACAACAAATGATACAGGATCAGGAATTAACTATATGGCTAACGACACAAGAGGTTCTGCTGGTGATCCATTAATGGATGAATTGGATATGATTTATTACTATTTCAGAGTTAAGGATACAGCTCCAATTAATGTAGAAATTCCATTTACATATGATACTACTTATGGTAATGGTACTGCATTTAATAATAAATCATCATATACAGTAGTTAATTCAAACTTAAAAGTATTAGATGAATTAGATGAAGATAATACATTAGGAACATTAAGTGTTAAACATGATTCAACTAATTATGAATTAACACCTGAATTTGTTCCAGGAAGTAAAGATGAAACAAGCTATTCAACTATAGTTCCAAATAGTATAGACTCAGTTGAAGTAGATGCAACACCATATAAAGATACATCTACATTAACAGGAGATGGAACTAAGAGTGTAAGCTTAGGAAATAATAGTTATGATTTAACAGTGTTATCTCAATCAGGAGATGCTCAATTATTTACAGTTAACGTATATAGATTAAATAATGATGCAACATTAAGCACATTAGGATTAACAGATGTTAACATAGGAACATTTGATCCAGAAACAACAACATATACAGCTACTGTACCATATACAACTGCTTCAACTACAGTAAGCGCTACACCAACAGATAATAAAGCTACTGCAAGTGGAACAGGAGAACAAAGTTTAGAAGTTGGTGAAAATACAATAACGGTAGAAGTTACACCAGAAAATTGTAAATCAGAATACGAAAGTGTTCCAGGAAATACATGCACTAAGAAAACTTATACTGTAACAGTAACAAGAGAAGAAGCATCAGAAGATGCAACATTAAGTGATTTAAAAGTAGATGGTACTAGTGTTCCAGGATTTGATTCAAATACAACTACTTATACATTAGATCCAGTAGAAAATAATAAATCAAGTGTTACTATTTCTTATGAAACTACAGAAGAACATGCAACAGTAACAGGAGATGGAGAACAAAACTTAAGTGTTGGTGACAATGCTCTTGAAGTTGTTGTAACTGCACAAGATGGAACAACTAAGAAGACATATACAATCAACATTCATAGAAAGAGTGATGATTCAACATTAAGTTCAATGACTGTAACAAGTGATCCACAAGGAACATTAAGTCCAGCATTTGATAAAGATACAATTAATTATACATTCAGTGTAGATGCTGATGAAAATGAAGTAACAATAAATGCAGAAACAACTGATCCAAATGCAACAGTAATTGGAACAGGAACATATAATCCAAGAACTGATGGACCAGTAGAATTAGTAGTAACTTCAGAAAGCGGAACAACAAAGACATATACAATTACATTTGATGTAGCTAAATCAAGTAATGCTGATTTAAGTAGCTTAGGAGTTACAGGATATACAATAGATCCAACATTTAATAAAGATACATTAACTTATAATGTAACAGTACCAAGTGATGTTGATAAAGCGACTATTACAGCAGAACTTGCTGATGATAGAGGAGAATTAACTGGAACTGGAGAACAAGATTTAAATTATGGTGAAAATTCATTTGATGTAGTAGTAACTGCAGAAGATGGAACAACAAAGAAGACTTATACAGTTAATATAACAAGAACTAAGAAAGATATAGCTACATTAACTACATTATTAGTAGATGATGTTGAAGTACCAGGATTTGATCCAGATACATATGAATATGATCTTGGTGATGTAGATAGTGATAAGACTAGTATCAAGATTGATGCAACTACAACTGATACAGATGCTACAATAGAAGGTAAAGGTACTAAGAACTTACAAGTTGGAGAAAATAGTTTTGATGTAGTTATAACTGCACAAAATGGAACAACAAAGAAGACTTATACTATTAAAGTTAAGAGATTACAATCTGATAATAACTTAGCTACATTAACAGTAACAAGTGATCCACAAGGAACATTAAGTCCAGTATTTGATCCAGAAACTACAACTTATACATATGTAGCTGATCCAGATGAAACAGAAATTACAATAAGTGCTACTGTACCAGATGGAAGCAATGCTACTATAACTGGTGAAGGAACATATGATCCAAGAACTACTGATAAAGTAGAAGTAGTAGTAACTGCAGAAGATGGAACAGAAAAGACTTATACAATTAACTTAGAATTAGCTAAGAGTACAAATGCTGATTTAAGTAACTTAGGAGTTACAGGATATACAATTAGTCCAGTATTTGATAAAGATACATTAGAATATACTTTAACAGTACCTGCTAATGTTGATAAAGCAACTATTACAGCAGAACTTGCTGATGATAGAGCTACATTAACTGGAACTGGAGAAAAAGATTTAAATTATGGTAATAATTCATTTGAAGTAAAAGTAACAGCAGAAGATGAAACTACAGAAAAAACATATAAAGTAACTATTACAAGAGAAAAGAAAACTGATGCTACATTAACTGATATTAAAGTAGATGGAGTATCAATACCAGGATTTGATCCAGATGTAACAGAATATACAATAGATGATGTTAATAGCGATGTTGATAGTATTAATATTGAAGCAACATTAAGTGATAATGATGCTACTCTAGAAGGAACTGGTACAAAGACAGTTCAAACTGGTGATAATTCATTTGATATAGTAGTAACTGCTCAAGATGGTGAAACAACTAAGACATATACAGTTAATGTTAAGAAGAAGAGTAGTGATTCATCATTAAGTGGAATTACAATAACAAGTGATCCAGCAGGAACATTTGAACCTGCATTTGATCCAGCAGTAACTGAATATACATATGTAGCTGATCCAGATGAAGATGAAGTTGTTATTAGTGCAATTCCAAATCAAGATGGAGCTATAGTAGCAGGTGAAGGAACATTTGATCCACATGATACTGATACAGTAGAATTAATAGTAACAGCAGAAGATGGAACTACTACAACATATGTAATTCACTTAGAAAATGCTAAATCAACAAATGCTAACTTAAGTAGTTTAGGTGTAACAGGTGAAACATTAAGTCCAGCATTTGATAAAGATACTTTAAGTTATACAGTAACTGTTGATAGTGATACTGATAAAGCTACTATTACTGCAACAGCAGAAGATGATAGAAGTACAGTAACAGGAACTGGAGAAAAAGATTTAACTTATGGTTCTAATAACTTTGAAGTAAAAGTAACTGCAGAAGATGGAACAGAAAAAGTTTATACAGTAACTATTGAAAGAGAATTAAGTAGTGATGTTAAATTATCAGACTTAAAAGTAGATGGTGATACTATAGATGGATTTGATCCTGATGTTCCAACATATACATTACCAGATGTAGGAAATGATGTTGAATCAATCAAGATTGAAGCTACACCAGAAAATGATGAAGCTACTGTTGAAGTAGTAGGTGCTGATTCAAATGGTAATGTTCCACTAGAAGTTGGTGAAAATAATATTACTGTAAAAGTAACTGCTCAAGATGGTAGTGTAGGAACATATACAATAACAGTTAATAGAGAAGCTGATTCAAATAATGATTTAAAATCATTAGACGTTGAAGGCTATGATATAACTCCAGCATTTGATAAAGATACTACTGAATATACATTAACAGTACCAAATGATGTTGATAGTGTTAAAGTAAACGGTGAAGCTGATTCAGATAAAGCTACAGTAGAAGGAACAGGAGATCATGATTTACAACCTGGAGAAAATACAATAACTGTTAAAGTAACAGCAGAAGATGGAACTGAAAAGACTTATACAATTACAGTAACAAAAGAAGACGATGATGAAAAAATCACTTCAGTAGAATATGGTCATACAATTGAAGATGGTATGATTAAGACAGTAGTTTATAAATCAGTAGCTGAAGAATTAAGAGATCAATTAGATAATGAAAATTCTAAACTACATATTTATAACAAAGATGATTCAGAAGAAATAGCTGAAGATAAGAAGTTAGGTACTGGAATGATTATTAAATTAATAAAGAATGATAGAGAATACGATAGAGATTTACTTGTTGTTAAGGGTGATATTGATGGAAACAGTAAAGTAACACTAGCAGATGCTATTAAAGCTGTTAACCATTACCTAGAAAATGAAACATTAGAAGGTGTATGGTTCGAAGCTGGTGAATTAACTGGTGATAGTAAGATTAAACTTAACGATGCTATTAAGATCGTAGGAATCTATCTAGCAGATTAGAATAAGAAAGGGAAATAGAATATGAAAAAAATATTAAATGGTTTAATAATTGCATTCGTAGTACTATTTAGTACGATAAGTTCAGTATTTGCTGCAGGGAGCGCCTCAGGGTCGTTCTCTGGCAGTAGTACTGTCACAACTGGAAATAATGTTTCATTAAGTATTAATGTAAGCAATGTTTCAGGCCCATCTGATGGGAAAATCTATTCATTAGGAGGATTTGTTCATTTTGATCCAGAATACCTTCAATACGTGTCATTTGATGGTGCAGGAGGATGGTCAGGATCAACAGGAGCACTTCAAACTAATCAAATTAAAATAGCAACATTAGACTTATCTTTAAGTAAAGGAGTATCTAATGGAGCAGTTGGTACAATCGTTTTCAAAACTAAGAAAGCAGGTACTACAACTGTATCTATGACAGGTGCAGAAGCTACAGACCAATCAGGAGATATGGAATTTGGTGTTACATTTAGTAATAAATCTATAACAATTCAAGATCCAGCTCCAGCATTAGATAGTGATTCAAAACTAAAGAGTTTATCTGTTGAAGGATATTCTTTAAGTCCAAGTTTTAGTTCAGGAACTAAATCTTATACAGTTAATGTTCCAGAAGGAACTAGTTCAGTAAATATTAGCGCTGCTGCTAATAGTTCAAAAGCAAAATCAGTAACTGGAACTGGTACTAAAACATTATCAGGAGATACATCTTCATTTAATGTAGTATGTACTGCTGAAAATGGTAGTTCAACAACTTATACAATTACAGTTAAAAGAGCTAAAAAAGAAGAACCAACACCAACTCCAACACCAGAACCTGCTAAAAAGAGTAGTGATTCTAGCTTAAAATATTTAAGTGTATCTGGTTATACATTAAGTCCAAGTTTCAGAAGTGGAACTACTGAATACTCTATGACTGTTGGTAACGGTGTTACAGGTTTATATGTACAAGCAACTCCAAATGATTCAAAAGCTACTTATGTAATTAGTGGTGATGATCATTGGGATGTAGGTAAAAATACAATTACAATTAAAGTAACAGCAGAAGATGGAAGTTCTACTACATATAGAGTATATGTAACTAGAGAATCTGCTAAAGTTAAATCTAGTGATAAGAATGTTGATTTCAGAATTAATAATCCACATACTATCACACCAGCATTTAATAATGGTACAAATTTATATGAAGTAGTTGTACCATATGATGTTAAAAAATTATATTTATCTGTTGTTCCATTCGATAAGAATGCTTCAGTTAAAATTGAAGGAAATGAAAAATTCTCAACAGAAGAAAAGAATGTTGTTAAAGTTATAGTAACAGCAGAAGATGGATCTACTAAGACTATCACATTAAATGTTACTAGATCACAATATAAAGCTAATACAGACTTATTAGATTTAAAAGTTAAAGGATATAAAATGAGTCCTAAATTTAAGCCTAGTAAGGTTAAATATAAAGTTACTGTACCTAATAAAGTTAAAAAGGTTAAAGTATTAGTAAAAGCTCCTAAAGGTGCTAAATATAAAGTAACAGGATATAATAACTTACAAGAAGGTAAGAATATTGTATTGGTTAAAGTAACTGATCAAAAAGGATTTGTAAAATACTATGAAGTAGATGTTTATAGAAAAGAAGGATTCAAGAGATTTATTCCATTCTTAATTATCTTATTATTATTACTATTACTACTATTATTATTATGGTTATATTTAAGAAGAAGAAAAAATAAACAAAGAAAACTTAAAGGTGTAGTAGCAAAACAAAAATCTGAAGATAATGATACAGTAAATCAAGGATCTCCAGTAAATATCGAATTCAAACCTGAATTTAACTTTGGTTCTAAAAATGGAACTGATGATGATGTTATTTATTCAAAAGGTGATATGATCAATGGAACTGATGTTCAAAAATTACCTCAACCTAAAGAAGGTAAAGTAATTGATGCAGAATATGATCCATATGATGATGTAGTTACTAAAGATGAATTAGTAGATGCATTAAATGAAGGTATTAGAACAAAGAATGTAGATAAATTACAAATGTTATTAGATCAAGAAAACTTAAATAGAAAAAAGGATAAACTTAAAAAGAGGGAAGAAGCAAGCAAAAACGATTTAGATGATGAAGATTATGAACCTCATCATTCTACAGATGATTATGATGAATAAAAAACTATTGTTTTTTAAAGAAATATGATATAATCATTTTATAGGAGGATATATGAAAAAGAAATTAGCATTAGTTTTAGTTTTATTCATAGGAGTTATATGTTTAACTGGCTGTGGAAGTAATGAAAAAGAATTAACAGGGAATTTAGAAACACTTGGTAAATCATTCTATGAAGATTTCTATTATCCAAGTCAAGCTAAATCACAAAAAGATGTAAAAAATTTCGTTAAAAGATTTGAAAAAACTGGTATCAAAGTTAACTTAGCAAATATATCTAAAACTAGTAAAGTTGATAAAAAACTAGTTGATGGTATGGTTAATAAAAAAACTAAGAAAAAATGTGATACTGAAAAATCTGTAGTAACTATTTATCCTAAGAAACCTTATGGAAAAACAGATTACAAAATAGAAGTAACTTTAGATTGTGGTTTTGAAAAATAGTCTTCGGACTATTTTTTTTTTGAAAAGGAGTTTGTTATGAAAAAGATATTTATATATTATAGTATGTATGGTAATGGTGATCTAGTATCTGATATTTATAAAGAAAAAGGATATGATATTAGAAAAGTTATTAGTAAGGTTAATTATCCTAAGAATATGTTTCCTTTAATGATGATTGGTGGTTTTAAAGCTTTATTCAAGATCAAGGATAAATTAATAGATTTTAATAATAATATAGATGATTACGATGAAATAGTAATTGGTACACCAATATGGTTTGATAGAGTATCTGCACCTATTAATAGTGTATTAAAAGTACTTAATTTAACAAATAAAAAAGTATCGTTTATTCTATGGAGTTCAAGTGGTAATGCTACTAAAGCAGTAGAAAGAATAAGTAAAGAATATAATACTAATATTACTATTTTAAAAGAACCTAAAAAGAATAAAGATGAACTAAAAAAAATCTCTTAAAATAAGAGATTTTTTTATATTTTATTTACGATTTTGCCTAGTTATTTTATTGACTAAATGTATAAAAAAAGGTATAATTGTACATAGTAATAATAAGGAGTTAGCAGTATGAAAAAAAAGATATTTTTACTATTTATATTAACAATTCTTTTTACTTTTACTAATGTAAAAGCTGCGACTAAAAATATAGAAATAAGTAATGTTTCTGTAATAGATAAAAGTGGAACAATCACAGTGGTTGATCCAGTTTTTTCATCTAATGAAATAACTAGTAATATTACTTTTAATCAAAAAGATGATTATGTTACTTTTGAATTAACTTTAAAAAATAATGAAAATGATAAATATAAAATAGAATCTATTAAAGATAATAATACTAATAATAATTTAAAAATAGAATATGATTATGATACAAATTATCTTTCTAAAGGTGATACTTCTAAAATAAAAGTAAAACTTACTTATAAAAAACAATTAGTTAATGTAGATAGAGTATCATTAAATGATTTACAAATATTTATTAATTTAGTTAATGAAGATGGTAAATCTAGTGAAATTATTATAAATCCTATAACTGGTGATAATGTACTTCATTACTTAGTATTATTAATAATTTCGTTAATTGGTCTAGTATATATTCAAAATAAAAAGAAACATTTTGGTAGAGCATTATTAATATTACCAATATTATTGTTACCATTCGCAATATTCGCTAAAGATACTTATAAAATAAATATTAGATTTACTGATATAGATGTTATTGGTAAATTTGAATCTTATAACATAACTATTAATCCAGATAATGGAGAAGGTATTGATACTAGAACAATTACTTATGGAGAAAAGATTGGTTCATTACCTAGTAATCCAATTAAAAATGGTTATGAATTTGATAAATGGGTTGATAATAATGGCAGAGAAGTTACATCTGATACAGTAGTAACTGGACCTATTACTATTAAAGCTAAATATAATATAATTAAATATGATATAACTTATAATTATGATGGAGGTAGTGCTACTAATCCTTCTAAATATACTGTGGAAGATGAGATAACTTTAAATAATCCAACTAGAAATGGTTATTCATTTGCTGGATGGACAGGAACTGATATTTCTACAGTTCAATCTACAGTAACTATTCCAGTAGGATCAACAGGAGCAAGAAGTTATGTAGCTCACTGGTCAGCAGGAGAAGCTACTCCATATAGAGTAATACATAAATATCAAAACTTAGATTTAACTACTTATACTGATGTAGTTAGAAATTTAACTGGACCAACAGGATCAACTATTACAGTAGCATTTGAATCAAAACATGGATTTGATAATCCAGCTAGTACACAAGATGTAACAATAGATCCTGATGAACTACAAGTAGTTACTTATTATTATAATAGAACTAATTATAATTTTAGTATTAGTGATAGAACTTATGTAGATGCATCAAGTACTACAGATGATTCTTATCCGTATGAGACAGAAATATATGTTAAAGCATTAGAAAGAGAAGGTTATACATTCTCTTGGTCTGATGGAAATACTAACTATGAAAGAACATTTAAGTTAGAAGATGATAAAACTATATATCCAGTATATACTGCAAATACTAATACTCCATATACTGTTAAGCATTATAAAATGAAATTAGATGGATCAACATATGAATTAGCTAAAACAGAAAATAAGACAGGAACAACAGGCGCTGAAATAACACCAGCAACTGAAACTTATATAGGATTTACTAAACCATCAACAAAAACTACAACAATATCTGGTTCTGGTGATACAGTAGTAGAGTATTACTATACAAGAAATAAAAAACATTTAACTATAAATAATCCAGAATATGTTAATGAAGGAGATATATCAGGTGATTATTACTATGAACAAGTAATTACTTTAACTGCTAAAGCAAAACCTGGTTATACATTTAGTAAATGGTCTAATGAAGATACTAATAATCCAACAACAATAACTATTGGAACAAATGATATAACTATTGGACCAGAATATAATGCAAATACTAATACTCCATATAAAGTTAAACATTATAAAATGAAATTAGATGGATCTACATATGAAATAGCAGAAACAGAAAATAAAACAGGAACAACAGATACAGAAGTAACACCAAGTACTAAAACATATGAAGGATTTACATCACCAGTAACAAAGACAACTACAATATCAGGAACAGGTGATACAGTAGTAGAGTATTACTACACTAGAAATCAATATACTTTAACAATTACTAATCCAGAATTTGTAGAAGTAGATAAGAGTGGTTCTTATTACTATGAAGAACAAATATCATTAACTGCAATTGAAAGACCAGGTTATACATTCGAAGGATGGTCTACAGGAGAAAGTACAAATACTATAACTGTTACTATTCCAGTAGATGGAATAACAGTTGAACCATTATATACTGCTAATAACAATACAACATATAAAGTAATACATAAATATGCTAAGTTAACAAGTGGATATGATATAGAAGAAGTTGTAGGAACTGGAACAACAGGTGATACTATTCCAGCACCTATAAAATCAAAAACAGGATTTGTTAATCCAACTTCTCAAAATATAACTATAGCAGCAGATGGAAATGCATCAGTAACTTATGAATATCAAAGAGAAGAATATGCATTTACTATAACTGATAGAACTTATTTAGATAGTACTTCAACATCAAATGGAACATATCCATATGAAACACCAATTACTTTAAAAGCAAAGACAAGAGAAGGTTATACATTTAAATGGAGTGATGATGTAACTGATTTAGAAAGAACATTTGATTTAACTGAAGCAACTACATTATCATTAATTTATACTGCAAATACTTATAATGTTCATTTTGATAAGAATGATGAATTAGCAGAAGGATCTATGTCTGATCAAGAGTTTACTTATGATACTCCTGAAAACTTAGATGCTAATCAATTTGTTAAAACAGGATATACCTTTGCAGGATGGAATACTAGTCCAGATGGAACAGGTCTTCCTTATATAGATGGTGGAGAAGTAACTAATTTAGCTACTTCAGGAACTATTAATCTATATGCAGAATGGACACCAAATACTAATACAACATATAAAGTAATTCATAAAAAACAAAATGTTACTTTAGATGGTTATGAAGAAATAGTAGAAGATTTAACTGGAACATCTGATTCTACAGTAACTCCAACAGTTAATGATTACACAGGATTTACTAAACCAACTGCACAAACAGTTACAATAAGTAGATTAGGTGATACAGTAGTAACTTATGTTTATGATAGAGAAATGTATACAATTACATTTAATACTAATGGTGGAACTGCTATAAATGATCAGGAAGTAGCGTATGGTGCAAAAGTAACAAAACCAACTGATCCAGAAAAAGAAGGTTATACATTTGATAATTGGTATAAAGATAGTAGTTATCAAACATTATATGATTTTAATGAAGCAGTAACTGAATCAATGCCAATATATGCAAACTATGATATTAATACATATACAGTAACATTTGATACAGATGGAGGATCAACAGAAACTCCTCAAATAGTAACTTATAAAGGACATGCAACTAGACCTACAACTGATCCAGAAAAAACAGGATATGACTTTATAAACTGGTATAAAGATAGTAATTATGAAACAATATTTGATTTTGCAACTGAAGAAATAACAGATGAAACAACTATTTATGCTAAATTTGAAATTAAAAAATTCACTGTTACATTTGATACAGATGGAGGAACAAATATTTCACCACAAACAGTAAATTATGGTGGAAAAGTAACAAAACCTGCTGATCCAGAAAAAACAGGATATGACTTTATAAACTGGTATAAAGATAGTAATTATGAAACAGTATTTGATTTTGATAATACTGAAATTAAATCAACAACAACTATTTATGCTAAGTTTGTTTCAGAGTCAATAACAGTAACATTTGATACAGATGGAGGAAGTACTGTTAGTCCAATTACAGTAGAACAAGGTGAATCAATTAATGAATTACCAACACCTACAAAAGAAGACAGTAAATTCTTAGGTTGGTATGAAAATTTAGATGATGCAAATCCAGTTAGTGAACCATATATACCAGCTTCTAGTATAGAATTACATGCAAAATGGCAAAAACTAGTATGTAAAAAGGCTACTACATTAAATACTGAAACTTGTAATTCAGCAAGTGGAAAAGGATGTAGAGCAAATAGACATGAAGTTGGAGATACTATTAATTATGGTAATGTTATTAATTCAGATACATTAAAAGCAGGAGATGCTCTTGATTGTGATGTAGATGGAACAGGATATAATCAAAGATTCTACTATGTAACAGATAATGGTGATAATGCAGTACTTATTTCACATACTACATTTAGTGGTGATATAGGTCAAAGTGATATCAATGTATATTATAATTATGATACATCATTAACATTATTACCAACAACTACTCAATGGAGTAATTTACCAGTTAAATTTGAAATTCAATCAGGTGACTTTAGACCAGCTAGATTTATTAAATTAGAAGAACTTCAAGATATGACTGGAAAAACATATGCTCAATTAAAGACAGATGGTGCTTTAAATAATTATGAATTCTTATTTGAAAATAGTTTATATTCTGGAGTAGGAGAAAGAAGTACTTCATGGCTTGAACAAACAACTATTGATGGAGTAGATAAGAGAATTAGATATCGTAATGATTCAAGAAAACTTGAAGAAATTTCTTCATCTAATTATAATTCTTCAAAGAATTGTATTAAACCTATAATAGAAGTTCCATATGACTTAATAGATGATTCTTATATAGTTAAATATGATGCTAATGGTGGAAGTGCTTCATATAAAGTTCAAGTTGTTAAGAGAGGTAGTGCTCTTATGGCATTACCAACTGCAACATATTCTGGTAGATATTTCGCTGGTTGGTATACTAATAATACATGGAATACTAGAGTAGATGCGAGTTATGTTCCAACAGGATATGATACATATATTGCTAAATGGCTTATGGATGTAACAAATGCTGATCTTGATAGTACAAGTATTAATCTTGAAATAGGAAGTACATCTAATTTAGTTATTAATAATATTTCTGATATAGAACCAGTTAGTTATTCTGTTTTAGATGATTCAATTGTTTCTATAAATAGTGATGGAGATATTAATGCATTAAATATTGGAACTACTAAAATTATTATTACTGGTTTATTATCAGGTAATACTAAAGAAATAAATGTAGAAGTAAATGATGTTATAACAACATATAATGTAACATTTGATA
>Ga0129307_1001600_pt1 | contig 22768 bp, 29 predicted proteins | sample P1105metagenome_FD_94437 | JGI IMG/M metagenome (GOLD analysis project Ga0129307, IMG submission 94437) | Capybara group fecal microbial communities from Wisconsin, USA - P1105 metagenome | ecosystem: Host-associated > Mammals > Digestive system > Large intestine > Fecal | place: USA: Wisconsin... | reverse complement strand
TAATTTGCTCTAATCCTTGCGACAATGCACCATTCCAATATCTGATTGGATACATCTCATAAGGTGGTTCACTAGGATTCTTGCCTGTAACCAAATGATACATGGTAGAGCCCAAACAATATATATCTGTTCTGGCATCAGTCTGACCTTGACCACCAAACTGCTCTGGTGCCGCATAGCCTCTTGTACCAAGGCAGGTTGTGTCCTCTATATTGTCCTGCTTATACTGACGTGCTGTTCCAAAATCGATAAGGACGATTGTGCCATCAGGTTTAAGCATAATATTTCCAGGCTTTAAATCTCTGTAGATAATTGGTGGATTCTGAGAATGTAAATAACCTAACACGTTACATAACTGCTTGGCCCATTCAATTACAAACTCCTGAGATTGTGCTCCGTAATCCTTTACCGCACGGCTTAAAGTATTACCCTCTATGTAATCCATTACGATAAGCAACACATCGTCATAATCAATAATATCTACAATACTTGGAAGGTTTGGATGAGATAAATTTTTTAACATCTCAATCTCATTTTTCAAACTCTGTAGGGTAATATCAGAATCTGACATTGCGTCCTTACGAATCTCCTTGATAGCCCATTGCTTATTGGCCCTTTCATTCATGGCCAAATAAACAATACTCATTCCACCTTGACCGATTTTATTAAGTATTTTATATTTTCCGTCAATAACTGATCCAATCTCTAACACTTTTTAAGCTCCAATCACAATTCCTGAGATATTGTCTGTCTCTCCCCGGCTTTTTACTATTTCTATCATCTTTTTGATACCATCTTTTTCATAAGACAGCTTAACTATTTCGTCGGAATCTAGTAAACGCCATAACCCATCTGAACAGAATAAAAATCTATCTCCCTTTTCAAGGTTGCCCTTGTAAAATTCTGGAAAAACTCGCTCTGATGCGCCAATACATTGCAAGAGAACGCTCTTTTGTGGACTGTTAGCAGCCTCTTCAACCGTCATCCTTCCCATATCAATTTGCTGCTGCACGTAGCTTTGATCATGGGTAATCTGGTTGAGGTTCTTTTTGTCGATTCTATAGGCTCTTGAATCACCTACGTTCATAACCAAGTATTCATTGCCAATGATTATTCCAGCAACCACAGTGGTGCCCAATTTAATCCCTTGGCCTTCACCATATTGCCCTAGCCCTTGGTTCATTTGCCTGCAAATCATATCCCACTGGGCCTCTATATGCCTCCAAAAACCTTTAGTTTCGCTTGCATCATCCTTTGATAAATCCTCAGTCTCATCATCTGAGTCCGTGAGGATTGAAGGCAGCTCATTTTGAAACCACTGACTCATCCTATTAACAAGGGATAAGCTTGCATACTCACCCTGAGACAAGCCGCCCATTCCATCGCAGAGACACGCAAAGCAGACACGACCCATATTAGCTGTACGTGCCTGCTTAACAATCAGCGCATCCTGATTAACTTTCTTCTTATTGCCTATGTCCGAATAGGCATCAATTACATATTCCATATTGTCCCTCAATAACAAATTTGTGATATTTTCTGTGATAATCACACTATACAATTCTATAATATTGTGGTTGTTTTGTATAGGAAAAAAGGGCGTTTTCCGTCCTATTTTTTGTCACTTTTATACACCTTGTCCCATGTGTATTTTCTACTATATAAAAACCCATCATTCTGTAACCAATCCAATAATTTACTTTGTATGTTATTCTCTTTCATTCTATGAAAAATTGCTTTTGTCTAAATCACTTTTGTTTAACATAAATCAATCATTTTGTCTGTCTCGTCATTAATAGATTCATATGTTTTAATCAAATTCTTAAGAAACTCTACAGCAATTTGCAAAAAAGCCATTCCTGTTAGTCCTGCATCTTCAAACTTTTAGAAACAATAACCACCCTTTGTCAAATGAAGTACTATATCATTTCCTCTTGTCATATCCATAGATAATTTGAAATAGTTCATTAATACTCTCCATTTCACAAACCACCTCTATATGGCAATCCTCAGGTTGTATTACTTTTAGAATCTATTCTAAAGTCTAATCAATAAAACAACGGGGTTATCCAAGTTCTAATCCGTATTTTTCTAGAGCGCTCTTTTTATATCCCTCCAACCATGAATCGAACATTTTGTAATCTTCTAGATATTTACCTCTGTTTTCTCTTATCAAACTATTAATCAGTGGTAAATACTCATCCATATCAATAGAAAATTGCGCTGTGCCATTTTGTTCTTTTTTTAACTGATAAAAAACTATTTTAAGCAACATGCTTAAGCTTCCTACCTTTGCTGATGAAACTCTTATTAATGCATGGATACCCTCCTTAAAACCAGCATCATATCCTTCTTCTGGATTTTTCGCATAACATCTATGAATTGCATCAACGACCTCGTAATAATTATGACCTGCTCCGGGTCTGCTCTCAATTTTACATGTTGCTATTCCAGCAAGGAGTGGTAAATAAGCTATCTTCTTGCCTTCCTTATAATCCTTATTTATTAATTCCACCATTTTTTCTGCATATTTTGATGTATCCAGCAACTCCAGTAAATCATCGTCTACTCCCATTGCTTTCAATTCATCATAATATTTGTCTTTATCCATATTAGTCTCCTATTTTAACTGCACTTCTAGTGCAATTGCAGAGTTAAACGCTTGATATACTCGTATGCTATCTGCTATATATACTGCTCTAATTTCTTTACTATTTGTATCCAACATATTACTTTGATATTTCATCTTTAATGGATGAAATGCCTCGCATTAAAGCATCTTGAACAATGCTCGCATTATTCTCATACTTTCCATTGTTCTTAAAAATTTCAAACATCTCCTTCAACATTCCATCAATCATTATTGTAATACCTTCGACTTTTTCTCCCGTCTTTTCATTTTCAAATTGTTCAGTCATAATAGAAATTGTTTTCTTCATATTTACCTCCCTCGCTATTTCCAATAAATCATTTCATCTAATATTTCATCGTCAAAATTTCGATATCTCTCCAACCATGAATCGAGCATTTTGTAATCTTCTAAATATTTATCCCTGTTTTCTCTTATCAAGTTGTTCTCTGATTATAATAATTCTATAACCCTCTCTCTAGGAATAATACCAAGATATCTAGGTCCATCTGTAATTACTATTTGCTCGGCATGCGTTTCACGAAGGAGTTTTTTTATCCCTTCTATTCCACTATCAATTTCTTGATACTTATATTTTCCAACTTTCTCATACTTATCCGTGATAAATACATATACAGACTGATTCTTCACCAAATAATAGTCTGTTTCTGGATCAATAGCAGTAAAAAGATGTTTTTCAATAATAACTTTATTCCAAACCACTTCCTGTAATATAGGCTCCACTAATTCAAAATACTGTACATCTTGCATTTTATTCTGACTAATAGCTGATGGAATAAACTTTGTAGTAACATAATCAAGTAATAACAAACATTCAACAAGAGATAAATTATAAAATGTTTTTTTGTATTCTCCCACCGTATTTCCCGCATCAAATACAAGGCTAAGAATTTCTTTCTAACCCCATCTATTTCATATGGATTGTATAAATTTAATATCTTCATAGGATAAAAATTTATAGTAATATTTTTTTCTTCATTTACTTCTTCTAGTTTTTCAGTAGTACCCTCAATCAAAACAGTTTCATGCTTCAAAGAATTTGCCTGCAACAGCCAAGCAAGATGAAAGCCAAAAACATCTTCTGCCATGGAGTTATATTCCATATGATTAATTCCATGTGATAGCGCAATATCTATTATATTTTTTAAGCTAGAAGCTACAGATTTATTGTCAATCTTTGCTATAGGGTAAATATCTTCATGTAGCACCATGTGATGTGCCTTAGCAAATATTTTTGCCTTATCATACTCATCAAAAACAAAGATGATTTTTTTCACCAACCATTCCAACAAAAGGAATAGATACCCCTAGTGTCATATCAGCTTTAGATTTTGATAGCATAATATATAACTCATCTTTTTTTAATAATTCTTGCGCTTTAATAATTCCTTCTTGTTTCGTCATTTGAATAATCTCCAAGGTTCTTTATATATGTTTCCATATATATCTTCTCTAAAAATTTGTTCCTTTCAATCTATTTCAATTATTTTACAATTCACCTCTATATGGCAATCCTCAGGTTGTATTACTTTTAGAATCTATTCTAAAGTCTAATCAATAAAACAACGGTGTTATCCAAGTTCTAATCCGTATTTTTCTAACGCATATTTTTGAATTCTTTCAAGCCATGATTTAAATCGAATATTATCAGCCTCATATTTACTAGTATTATCTCTAATAAGTTTATTTATCAATTCCATTGTTTCATCAATATTAATATTAAACTGTGCTGTACCATTCTTTTCTTTATCCAGCTGATAAAATATTATATTGAGTAATAAATCCAAACTTCCAACCTTTGAAGATGAAACTCTTATCAAAGCGCGGATTCCCTCCTTGTAGCCAGCATCATAACCTCCGTTTGGATTTTGGGCATAACATTTATGAATTGCATCAACAACTGCATAATAATTATGACCTGCCCCTGGTCGACTTTCAATTTTACATGTAGCTATTCCAGCAAGAAGTGGTAAATAGGCTATCTTTTTTCCCTCAATATAAGACTTATTAATAAGCTCTACTGTATGTTCGGCATTTTTATTAACATCAGAAAAAAGCTCGTAATCCTCCCCAAATGCTGCTTTTAACTGTAATTCTATCTCTTCATTCATATCCGCCTCCTACTGTAAGTGTGTAATAGTATACTTGACTCCATCACTTGTTCCTGTTAATTCATTTGTTCCGATAGAGGATGAGTTGCTTATTATATCATGCAGTGGCTTCTGTGTTATTTCAATTTCTCCACTCAACAACTTTCCTCCAGATACGAAGTAATCCATATAAGAACTCCAATTATTAACTGACGGCATTCCAATATTTGAACCATCTAATGGCACTTCCGTTGCAATCATATAAGCTCCATCTTTAGCATTTAATTGCACTCCCGATAATACTTCTTCTCCAAATCGTTTCTGATCTAAAATAATGAATTTTCCGTTTTCAATAGTACATATGTCATCATATTTTATAGCAAACTCTTCAAGCTTGCTCTTAGGTAAAGAAAACGTTCCTCCACCCGTTTCCAAACTTGCACTTACATTTCCAAAGTTACCATCAAAACTCAATATGTTTGCACCATCTATAGAAGCATCTTGGAATGTTACTAGCTCTAATTTCACGGGATTAGAACTTAGTTCATTTGCCATCTCCTGTATATTTGTGCACCTAGCAATATTATCATTGGTTGGGCAAAGTTCTTTAACATAATTAACCACTCCATCATCACTAATAAACTCATCTGCTCTAGGAAGATATTCCGAGTTTGAAATACCCGCATAAGACTTTGCATTAGCATTTCTGTCAATTTTTAAATTTAAAATATCATCTAACGAGTAATTTTTAGAGTCAAATATGCCTTGATCAAATCTTTGCTTATACTCTAAGAGTGTTCTTGCTCCATTAAATTTTGTCTCAGCAAGTGCCTTGTCCGTTGTCGCTTTATCACTTACAACATCTTTAAGTATCTGTTGTTCTTCTGTGGTTAAGTCATCCCAACCATCTCCCCACTGCGTTTTAGTTGTTTTTTCTATGTTGTAGTGTACATCTGATTCAAGGTTAGATATATATCTATCAACAACTGCGTCCGAATAACCTGCTTGGCGTCCAATATTTCTTAACGACTCAGTTGCTCTTTGATCTCTACTTACAGCAGTAAATGTATCAGTTGAAGCAGCATTTTTTGCCGTTAAATCTATACCTGCAGTGTAATTATTTGTTCCATCCACTTTAACATTCTGCCCCCTCAACGCCAGCAATTCATTGCCATCAATACTAGCTAATGCAGAAGCATTGGCAACCTGCCCATCTGCGAACTTCCAGTTTTGAATATCCAAATCATCAAGTCCAGGGAAGTTGTTGTGAGTCCCATTTGCACAATCAATGCTCCACTTGTCGTAGCGAGCCGCATCCTCTGGTGACATTAAATCCATGAAGCTAATTTCATTATCCGGTAGCGCAGAAGCATTTGCAATATCTGATAGGCTACGAGTATTTGGAGTTGAGTCTGCATGCATTTTAGCATGAATATCGCCAATATTCTTGTATGTATCTGGGTCAAATGCAATTCCAAGTCCTAATTCTAAAAGTGCTTCTTCTGTCATGTTAAGGTCAAATCGTTCATCCAAGAAATTGACTGTGGCACCTGTAGCCTTATCTCCTAGATATCCAATGGCCATATTCTTTGCTACAGCAATTGATGTAGCTTTGGCAAGCGCCGCACCTTCAAGACCTTCCCCCATTCCCGCAAGCATCGCTTGGTTACCAGCCGTCAGCGTTCCAGCTATCATTAGATTTGCGTTGCCCCATAAATCATAGAGCTGCTGATTGCCCATAAACACAGTATCTCTAATCGGATTATATGCGTATGACGACAAATCACCGTTCATTCCATAGTATATATCTTGTGCGCCCTCTACAGCATTAGATGCTCCATATAAAAATGTACAAGATCCTGTCGTAAATAGAGCCGCTCCGACTAACGGAGTAGCTGCGCCACCACTAGCAGCTATAGCAAGACATCCCACAACAACAACAGCGAGACCTTTTATTAATTCAGCTCTTCCTTGATCAACCCTCGCTTGGCAAGCAGCTTCATAATCCGCTTGCATCTGGTCCCCAATAGCATTAAGCTTATCGCTGGCATTTTGTATCCGAGCCTGATTTCCATTAATGAACTCCTGACTTAACATAACGGACTGATACAGTAAATACGCGTACGTACAACTAGAGACATCTCCGCTTTTGTATTCTCCAGCGTTGATGTTATCATTATAATAAGTGATAAAATCGTTAATGTTTGCTATGAACTCATTTAATGAATCAAGGTCAGTAGAATGACCGTCTTCATATTCAATAATTAGCCTATCCAATATATCAATTTTTTTTGATATCCAGTTAAGGTCTGTCTTCAAAGGCTCTTGACTTGGAGTGTTTAATGCAATAATATTCGATATCTTTGATAATGATTTTGCTATTTCATCTCTAACTGCCGTATTTGCATTATCGTATTTATCAGCCTTCTGCTGATATTTATCCATTGTATCTGCACAAAACTTGGTTGAGTAATCATCATCTATATCATAATACCCTGTATAATAAAGCATCAATTTTGATTGATACTCTGTCAACATTGTCGATACAGAGGATATCAAAGGCAATTGTACCTCCTGTGCATAAGCCTTAATATTATCTGCCGCACTTCCAGTAAATGTATCTGTCTCAATAAGATTGGTAACATCCTCCGCTAATTTACCAAGTACCTCTTGTATCTGTGAAATTCTGGTGCATGCAGCCTGAAACACCATCAAATTGTCTATATAACTAACATTATAATCTTTCCCTTGCATATAACATTATCCTCAATAAATATTTTGTAAATCATCGTCCATATCTTTAAGTTCTTCAACTACTTCATTAACTTCCGCAACATTAGTAGCTATCATGTTTTTATATGAAGAAACCGTATTAACTATAACTCCTAACATATCAACATACTTTTCTATCATCACGTTTTTAGTGTCAGGTGTATCTACCTCCACGCTACTAACATCCATTGTAGCCGCATCGGTATTATAGGTATCAAGCAACTTCGTGTATTCTTCATAATCAAGTTTAAATTCATTTCCCATAATTTCTTACCTACTTAATTTACACACTTTTCTAGTTCATTCAAAATTGAATTAATGGCAGCCCAACATTCTCCAATTATGCCAAAACATGACGCATTGTCATTTTCCAATTCCGTAATCTTATCGCATATTGCATCTATAACAAAATCGATATTATTTATAAATGTTGTATAGTCTGCACTAATTCCATCCACCGCGCATCCAGTTACTTCATTTTTAAAGTTCCCAAGCCAAGTCATATCCTCACTTAATGGTGTAGCCACATTATTGGACCAATTAGATTTATACTCTTCGATTGTTTTCTTAGCCTCTTTAACTTCACTTTTAGCGACCTCTAATTTCTCTATTTTGCGATTGTTTTCACTTATTTTTCTATTAAGTGCATCAATCCTTGCATATAATTCACTTAAACCCATAATTAATTACCTTTTTCTTTAAGTAACTTCACAGTTCCCTTTTCAAATTTCTTTTCTTCTATACTTCTATCCAGTATTCCATTCATTCTGTCATCGTCTTCGTCGGAAAATCCTTCAAATACAACCTCTTGAATATCCTCAGTATTAAAATAAAAGACTCTATCACTGACAAGTCCCTGAGGATATATGCATCCACCGTACTCAAATAAATACTGCTTGTTTTTAATAGGAATAATCATACATCTAGATATGACTACCAACTTCTGTACTCCTCCATTAAGAATAACTATGCTTCCTAATGGTACTCTCTTTTGTTTTTCCAATTATTTATTCTCCTTTTGATTAATATTATTCTTTTTTAAATATTCCGTATATGCGTTATTCTCATCGCGATGCGGTGTATATCTTGGACTTGGCTGAATATATGCTCTGATAATTCCCAATATACATGCCAATACAATAACAATGATTGATACTATTAATGATGTTTTTTTCATATTTTTTCCTTTCTCAATAATTCCAAACATTTGAAAGCTTTTAGCCTATAGTTGCGCCAATAAGCCTAGTAATGAACTTTTTTCCATGATTATCTCGGCTTCGTACCATAGAATCTTAAAATCAACTGCCTCTACCAAGTGCGAGAAAGCTTTCATTCCATAACCAACACCAAAGATATTTAAAGTCTCATCCATACCATCGGATAGTGTAGTAACACACTGATTGTCTGATACTTCAGATACTAAGTCGCTTATGTATTGCTTTTTCTTACCAATGTAAATACAATTTTATCAATGGTGTTATTTGATTTCCCTGTATAGGTCACATCTATATTCAGGTTCATTAACTCTGGATCATATTGCACCGCGCGAATAATCGCAGCCCACTCATTACCTTGCATCACGCCGCCGCTGATTGTTGCTTTATTAGAATTTTGCAACCTATCTAAAGCATTTGGATCCTTTGTATACTTCTCTATTAATTCTGCTACCGTGGTTGCATCAGTTTTAGGCTTAACTCCCACTTCATCGGCAACATCATTATCTAAATAAGTAAGTTGTTCCAAAAGCATTAATTGCTCATCTGTCAGATTCATATTTATTCCTCAACGTCTACACTCTTATAGTTACCACCAGAAACATCTGCATCAATATGATATACATATGAAATATCTCTAAAGACACGATGATAATCATCGAATGAACCAATATATGTATCATCGAAATCTTCCTTTGTCTGTACGTACACATAAATTGAAAGTGGCGTATCTTTATTTTTTTCATTAAGGTAAGTTATAACATTATCTGCAAATCCTTTTGCTTCTTCAACAGAAGAAAAACAATTAACTATTCCTATATATGTAGAGCCATCCGTACGTGACAATATATCACCATCGCCTTCATCTACCTTATCAACTCTTGAACGAACGCATACCTCAGCACTTGGAATAAGCTCCTTTATGTAATCTTCTATAGCCTGCTGATATTCATCTGTAGACATCAACTCTAAATAATTATCCTTATATATTGCTCTTTTATTTTCATCATAGCCTTCAGTCTCTATACACACAGTACGCTGTTCTTCATCATCTTTGGCGTATACCTCCATATATGGATCTTCCATATATGAATCGTCCATATAATAAGCCACATATTCAAATTCTTTGCCATATTTCTCTTCTATGTAATCCATCATGCAGCCAATATTTCCAATAGCTATTTGCTCTGTTATATTAAGCTTTTCATAATCTAGAGGAAGTTCTTCCTTTTTTAATGCCTCTTTCTGATTTTCTGATAACACTGTTCTTTCCTCCTTGTGGATTTCTTTATCATCCTTTTCTTTAACTTCTTTGCTACAACCAATCATACCCAAAGACAATACCATACATAAAATTCCAGCAAAAATTCTTCTCTTCATGATTTATCCTTTTCCTTTCCATGGAAAATGTAATTTGATTGTTCGTATATATTTTTCATAAGCTAACCATTATTTTTGCCATCAAAGCAATCTGCTACTGTATTATCAGTTTCATTAAAGGTATCCTTCGTATTCTGAAGTGCATTCTTTGTTTCCACGCAAAGATTTGCTATTTCATCACGTATTTTTTCTAGCTTACTAGCTAAATTGTTTAGCGCGTCAACTGTATCTCCCTTAGACTTTGCAAAAGAAATACTCGCACTATAATTCTTGGTCGCCGTTGCTAAACTATCCATATTTCGGATGTACTTATCCATCTCTGCGTTGTTAAGTTTAATTTCTCCCACTTCTTTTTTATGATAATTATCATTGTTTAGAAAGAAGAGTGCTTACACACTCTTCTTTCTAGTATTCTATGTGCACATTAGATTCTAGTCGGTCTTTAAGTCCTCGAATAACATTATATGCTGATGTTACAAACAACGCGTGAGAAGATAGCTTTGATTGATAGGAATTATCTACTGCCCATTCTTTATTAAATGCATTTTCAAATTCTGTTTTGCAATTATCATTTAACACTGGTACCTTATCGATAAAACCTTTTAACGCAATCTTGATTTCTTCAGCGCTGATATCCGAATACCACTCAGCTTCAGAGTAATCATTCCATGTGTTGGATGGAAGCTCATATTCCAGATTGTTGAAAGTTGTTATATTACTCTTGATGGTACTGAAAGCTTCTTTAGTGTAGTTGTATTTCTTTCCACCATATCCCTCATAATCTAGAGACTCTCTCTTTTTGAGATCAGCAAGCGCTGCAACTTTTGCATTAGTATCGCTCACAATAGATGTTTCTCTAAGTTTTTCAATTAGTAAATCTATAATCTCTTTATACTTTTTATAAGTGATTGCAGAGCCCCCTACTAATAAAATCAGAGCGAAAATAGCTATCTCCGGCATTGCCATCGCTACACCTAATCCGGCACCGCCTACTCCTGCAGCTTTTAACAGTGCCAATGTTTCTTCAGCCTCATCATTATTAAATTTAATATCTAACCCAATCTTTATTGCATCTATCACATCTACGTCATATAGCTCACAATACTTTTTAAAATATGCTGCAAACGTTGTGAGTGCATCTGGATCAGAAAATACTGCTTCAATTAGTTCCTCTGGCTCGAAATCTTCTCCACCTAATACTAGTGATAAAATATTTCCTAGATAATTTCCTACCTTTATTCTGTCTTCATATGGCATTTCTAGTGCAGCAAAAGCAGTAAAATCATGTAATATTTTCATTGACTCTGATGGCTCACCAACTACTACCACCGGCTGACCGGATTCGTCATAAAAGAAAAAACTATTCGGACAATGATTCTCTGCAAAATTTGCGACACCATTCCCCTGACAATAGATTGGTTCAACACCAGGAATCGGAAGCACTAAAATATTTACATAATCACTCTCTAATGCATAACACTTGATTCCATCCTTTTTTGTCTCTATAATCTGCGCATTCTGCAAGTAGAACTCTGGAGGAAAGCCTGGCATATCCATGGCAACACAGTATGAAACTTTATCTGACTCGAAATATACATATGCCGCCTTATTAGCTCCTTTCGAATGTCCCACAACAGTGATATTAGAATATGGCAAGCCATTGATATACATAAGTGCCTGCTGATTGCAATCTGTTGCTGCCGCAGCCAAATATTCTCCGTTATCTCTCCATTCCTCGCCATTTAATGTTCCACGAAAACACACGATAGCATCCTCACTATTACCTGCCTCCGAAAAAGTCATTGCATCTAGATTATAGCCGCCATCTGCAGTATCTACTGATGTAATGTGACTAACCTCAAGGTTTTTTAATCTGTCATTATTTTGTACAGATTTAATCATAGATGCCCACTCTGCTCCAGAAACATGTGTCCCTTCGCCTTTGTCATTGAGAACCTCCATGTCACCCATGTCTTCTAGTTTTTTTATCGCCGCATCATCAAAATAGTATAAAAAATCTTCAACTGTTTCAGCATTATTGTAAGAATCAGCTAATGCTGGATCTATACCAGCATGTCTATAAACATCATCGTTTAAATATGTCAGCTGTTCTAGCTGCATAAGTTCTTCATCGGTTAAATTCATTCTCCCTGCTCCTTATCCGAACATTTCCATCCTTACCTACATCTCCCCTGAAAGTATAAATATATTTTTTTTCTCGCATGAGACGGGTATAATTATAATAATTTGCCTCATTATACTCTGTGTCATTCATCACCATGCAAAACAATGAACCCCCATATTTGTCATTATGCATCCATGTTCCAACATTATTCAAAAAATTTTCATAATCCGTTTTATTTTCAAAACAGTCTCTTATAATAATCCCAACTGAAGCTCCTGCGTTCTCTGTTGATACCTCACCATTATTTTCATCGTATTCAGCAACTTTTATATCAACAAAATACTCTACCGCTGGATAGTTCTCATCCATAAATTGTTTGAATAAAGCTTCGTATTTATCTGATGCTACTACTATTTGCTCATAGGCATCTGTATAATAATATTCTTCCTTATCTTCATCCCAATGCAACCACGCTTGAAATGTCCTGCTCTTACGGTCATTTCGCGCATGTGCCACAAGGGTTCCCTCATCATTGGTGTAGAATTTATCATATATAAATTCCTCACCGTATTTATCCTCAAGATAAGTTAAGAGCATTTCAATCTTTATGATAGATTCTTTTTGTTTCCTATCTAGACTATCAAAGTCCTGCGAAAAATGCGCATCAACTAATATTTCTTTTTGGCGTTCAGTTAATTCTGTTGTTTGTTCGATTAATTCATTTACCATTTGATACTCCGACTTTTTTCTCTCAACTTTTGTGCACCCTACGGTACCTACTGCTAAAACACTTAAAGCTACTATAAGACTAAGTATCCTAATTTTTTGCTTCATTTTCACTCTCCATCCCCAGTTTCATCATCAACTGTCAAAGCCTTGAAAAAGTTCTCCAAAATATTATCTACTGCAACAAAAGAGTCTTTGGTCATTTTTAATGCTTTTTCTGTATTAGCATACAATTCTCCAAGTTGTCCCTGTATAGCTAAATACACTCTAAATACAGCTAGTATTTCATCTATAGATGCACCTCTTGACCTAGTAAAAGATAGCTCCGGCGTATAATTTATAATTGAATCTTTCAGTGTAGACATATCTTCTATATTTCTATCAAGCTTTTCCGGTATAACCTTAATCTCAGTATCAGCCATTTTATACCTCCTAAAGCGCAAATATTGAAGCTAAATCTGGGTCATCCGGAAATACGAATGTCCCACTATTATCTTCAACCGCTTTTAATTCATCGATAATCATTTGTCTAAATTTATCATTCAAATTCAATATCATATTTTCCACGTCTCTTGCTTCAGAAATAATATCAGCAATTTCGCCACATATTAATTCATCATTGATACTTTCATCCTTGACAGAAGACATTATCGATATATATTTCTCTAGAGTTGCAACATAATAATTTGCAACTCCAAACATTTTATTGACTGCTATCATCAATTCATTTTCATCTATAAAAAAATCTTCTCTCATAAAACTCCTTACCACATCTGAGACCTTAACAAATCAATTTGCCTTTGCCATCTACGGATATCATCCTCGTACATTTTCAATTTGGTATTTATCTTGTTATAGAAAAAATCAAATATACCTGTCGGAATTCGATTGTCTACCATATCAACAAAAGTTTCATTCATTCCCGATAGATATAACCCTACGTCCTCACAATTTTTAATAACAACATCAAGATAATTCATGGTGGTTTTCTTTTGCCTTGAAATCCCATCAAAATTAGAATCATAGGTCTCAACTCTGCCCTTAAACTCTGCTAGCAAATCGTGCTGCTCTTGAGCCTTTCTAATCAATCTATTCAAATCATCTATTTGCCCTTGAATTGCCCTATTGTGCTCAGCCACTTCAGCACTTGTGGGCGTATGATAACAATATGCATTATTCATTTTGTTCTCCCTTTTATCTTTTATTACTCAGCCAAAAATATTGTTCTATTATTTTTAACTACTAGCACTAATAGTCACAAATAATAGAATAATTTTCATATAGCGGCAGTTATCACTGCCGCTATATGAAATTAAACGCTTACTGGAATCTACTTGCAAGATACTCTATTCCTTCAACCTGCTTCTGCTTGCTAAGTCTTGAACCAATCGTATTACCAGCTAATGACAAATTCATACTTCCATCATTTGTCTTTATTCCTATCACTTTTCTTCCAAACAATCCTTTTTTTACCTTTGCTTCTTTAATATCCTTAAATGCTAAAACAAATCCTCCTGTCATAACACTCGGATCAATGTTGGATATACAACAAAAAGAAATATATTTTTCTGAAACACCTATATAACAATATTGATTAGCAAGTGCTCCTACAGCTCCCGCTCCTGGTATTCCCAATGCCCCCATACCTGCAGCAATTCCCATAATAGCCTTTACATCCGCCATTATAGTTCCCCACATTGTAGCTTGAAATTGTTCACCATCAACCAAAAACTCATTTAACATTTCCATTTTACGTTCTTCATTCATTAATTCCATTTTGAGCTCCTCCTATTTTGTCTTTAATAATATATATGGTTTCTTATCAGCTCTTTGATGTATCTCATGATAGAAATCAGACTTTTTCTTTAGTCCTTCCGATTGTTGATACAAAGTTATTGCGGCCCAACTAGCCTCAGCCTCTTCCTTCTTCTCAATTATTTTTGAATACATCTCATCTAAATAAAAATACGAACTATACATAATATCTTCGTCATTATAAACAACATATTCTTTTGCTGGCATAAAAATCTGAAAAAGTATCACCCCATCAAAAGTGATTTCCTCTACAGAGTAGAAAATACATCCATTTTTTTTTGCACCAATAATAAACATTGTTTCAATGAAGTCATCCATTGCTTCTTTAAATAATTCATATTTACAAAGATATGATTTACTATATACATGTTGATACATCATCTTATCATGTTTATAAATATATCTAGTATTCATTATCCGACTTTACCTCCGCATAAACATCAGTGACCACGCCGCCCGGAATCTGAATCTGCACCAAGTATACTTTCTTAATGTTCAGACTTTGTTCATCAGCAAACTTCTGCATTTCCTCTCTCACTGTTTCATACGTTGTATCATAGTCTAGATATCTTGTATAAACGCACTTTTCGCATACTAATAGTTCCTGATATGTTACACCATCTGGCACATCGTCAATTTCACGATTCATTGGCAATAAAACTTTAAATTTCTGAGCATCATCCGTGACTTCATAAACCTTTGGACAAGTCGTATACAGTCCATCATCTAATAATTTATCACCTATCTTGGCGACCTGCTCCCGATTTGCCATATCCGCATCAAATATTAATACATTGTTCAATTCAAAATGTTCAAACGTAAACTTCATGATTAATCCCTCTTATAGACTTTATCCCAAGTATTATTTCTATTGTATAAAAACCCGTCACTCTGAAGCCAATCCAATATTTTTCCTTGGATGTTATTTTCCTTCATCCGACTGTATACATCTTCAGGCAAAGTTCCCTCTTGTTCTATCTCCTTATATAAGCTCTTGAGCCTTTTTCCATAGTCTTTTGCATTTGCAATTTCAAATTTCTTTTGAGATGGATGAACTTCAATACCATATGATTTTGTTCCTCTTATTCCAATAGCAGGAATTGAAATCACTTGCTCAATAATGCCACGGTATAATCTTTTGATTCCTGGCTGATATTTGGGATCTGTAAATTTATCATAACCAATTTGCATCATAGGAATTTTTATCAGGTCCCCGTTCAAAAGAAGAAAACCTATGTATGAATTATCTCTATAGTCACTAGGCGCTCCATGAATATGCCCATTCCAAGCTACAGCTATGCCTTCTTTAGGCATTATCCATTTTTTAATTACGATCCTTTTAAAAAGAACAAGTCTAACTTCTATATAACAACTATCAGAATATAATTCTAAATCACAAAATAAATCTTGTGCAGGACCTGCACATATAAATCTACTCTTATCCAAAAATACAATCTCCTATTGCATTGCATCCCATATCGACAAGTTGCTTCACTCCATCTACAAGAGAGTCTTTGTTACCATCTCCATCAAAATCCGCAAAGTCAGCGTTTACTACAAGGTCTAAACCTACACCCACTAAAAATCCAACTGCCGTACCTACGGGCGGCAAAATAAGTGATCCAACAGCAGCACCCGCGGCGGCAGTACCCGCACTTGAAACGAAGTCAACCGCCGTATCTGTCACAAAGTTTTGCACTCTATCTGGAGTAACAATTATTTCTCCATCAGCACAAAAATTTTCTTCAAATTCTGAAGCAACAGTAAGTGCATCTCCTATAAATCCCAACCCCTTGGCTACTTTCCCTAGTTTTGATGCATTTTTAAACTCCTTAAACTGTGCCTTAGGGTTAAGACTTTCTGTAAAAGTTTTAGTAAATGATTTTTTTGCAATAGCTCCTCTGGTCAATCCACTTTGCAAATCGCCTATACATTCAGCAAGTTCTTTATTTCCACATGTTTCCACAAGGACATCACTATCCAAATGCGACTTGCCACGCTTTGAAGTCACACTTAATCCGTCCCCTTGCCACGACCGTTCAAGAGACTTTCCCTTCCATTCCTTTCCGGTTATTTCCTTTAAATAATTTTGCACCTCTCTTTTATTATTTCCCCCAACATGGAAATAATACTTTCCTTTTTTTTCTGACAATCTTACACCATGGCGCACAAGTGCCATTGGACTAGCAAGCTCGTATAAAGTTTTAGAGCCCGAAGTCGCTGCATAGATTTTTATATCTTCATAAGGATCTTCATGAGGTGGATAAACCTTAACCTTTGCCCCATGCTTCTTTAATTCATTTTTCCAGTTGTCATTATTTCTAGAAACATGATATGCCTTGTTAGAAAAATTATTCGATACATCTGCAAGCCCCGTAGAAAGTGATCCATATAAAGGACTAGAAGATGAAAAAAGCCCGCTCGTCTCTGCCTCTATGGCATCATATTTATTTATCTTACCCACAAAATAGAGATACCTGCCCCATTCTTGCGATGCCAAACGTCTATAGTGTCTTTCCATGCTTAAATAGTGATCGCGCGAGCTAGGATCAGCACAACAACTAGCTTTTGCACTGTACCTGCTAGCCTCGCTACGATAATGATCATGCAACGCTTTTGCCCTGTCTCGACCAGGGATTAAAACTTCTCCGTTTAAAACCTCATCTCCAACTGCTTCCTTTAATGTATTGCAGTCTACAATATCATAATTATTAGCTTGAACTATTCCTGACAGCAACAACATGTAATCAGATATTTGAGACTTCAACGCCTTATATGAATCCGACTTTAATGCTCTTTCATTAATAAAAGCTTGCAATTTCTTTCTTACTATTGCAATATCTGTATTCTCGCTCCTGTATTGAACAATTATGTCTTCACATTGTTTCTTTACTGCTGCCGGGTCTAGATATGAACCTATTTCCATCTTCGTTTTCTCCCTTTAAAAAATCAATTTTTCTTTCTAATTCATCTAATTTATCTTTTGTCTCTTTCCGAATTCGAGAATAAAAATCTTCTCTTTCTTCTTGAATTCTATAAAAAGTTTTCTTTTGTTCCTCTCTTATTTCATATAATTCCAAAGAATTTTCTCTTTCATAAGTATCATCATCCACTATAGTCTTTTGATATAAATAATCTAAATCACTTTCTCGTTCTTGTTCATAATGCATAGTACTATTAAACTCTTCTAGTAACTCATCTTTTTCTTTTTGAATTTTGGCAAGTTCTTGCCAATTTTCATTTCTTCCTTTTTTGTTCTTATATTCCATAATTATATATTCTCTACCAATGTCTTTACAGCACTATCATACGATTTAAATGCCGCGCCTATACTCTTAATATTCTTGGATTCATTCTTTAAATCTGAACTTAGTAACTTTACTATTTCCTGACTAGAACCAATAGCTTTTAACGAGTTAAAACTTGCTGAAATCGTAGTATTCAAATCAACTGTAACATCATGAAATTTTATTAACTCACCTGAGATTTCGTTAAATGCTTCTGAATGTTCATTAACCGCTTCTTGATTAACTAATTTTTCGCCCATAAATATATCCTTTCTATGTTTCACACAATTCTCCACACTATAATCATTGCTCTGTCATATATCTTATTCCACTATCTTTAACTACTAGCACTAATAATCAAAAATAATAGAATAATTTTCATATAGCGGCAGTTTTCACTGCCGCTATACAAACAAGTCATTATTAAGCTTGGAACTGACTAGCAATATCGTTATCTGTTGACTCTACGATACCAGCTGTCTTGTCAAGTGCTGATGCAATTTCTCTGATAAGCTCTTCAGCCTTAACGAAACCAGGCTTGAGCTCTTCATAACGAGCTGAGTATGACTCACTTGCTGCACCTTCCCATTCGCCCTGAAGCTGCGAAAGAAGACTATCCATTTTCTGGATTACACCATTAACATTGTCAGCCTCTCCTCTGTACTGTCCTGCTCTTTCTCTCATCTGATCAGGTGTGATTCTAATTTGATTTGCCATTACAATATCCTCCTATAAAATATTTTTTTATTATATTATCTGGTCTAGCCAGTAATACATCATTAATTATTCACCTAAAGTTTTTTATTTAAATTTTCTCCTGAAGATTGTTACTCCACCGGCACCTGCTGCACCTAAACCACCGATACCAGCAACTGTACCAAGCACACGCTTTAATGTCTTATTTCTATCGGAAACGATTGCGCTACCTTCGTTGCCATCTGTATCTGACTTGTACACAATATCGATGTCCTCTGCTTTGAGCGAAACAACAACGTTGTATGACAATCGAGTTTCGTTACCTGCCACATCATGGCTGACAACTACAACCTCTTGAGATGCATCCTTTGATGCAAGAGCAATGATTTCTGTACCACCCTTGTTTGCCAATTCTTTACCGTCGAGTGAAACCAACTGCTGGTCATCAGCGTATACTTTCAAATCAGCAAGACCAACTGTATCTGTTGTGTTTACAGAGAATTCATGGCTATCTTCAACATATTTACCACCATCTTCTATTCCTGAAACAACAACACTTGGTGGAGTTGAATCCTTAAGGAATAATACTTCTGCATCTCTTGTCTGGCTACTCTGTCTATTAGTAGCTGCGTCCTCAGTTAAAATATCTACTGAGTAAAGACCATCCTTATTGAAGTTAGATGCTAATACTGAATAGCTGTATGAGTGCCATCCATTTGCATTATCTAACTTAGATGTCTGGTAATCTGATGATGAAATGCTCTTTGATGCACCATCATGTGTCACCTTTACATCTTTCTTTGGAACATCATCTACGTTAATCTCTGTGATTACTACGTTCTGTGGTGAGCTAACATAATAGTCTTCAACCATCTTCTTGGTAGCATCGTTAAGAACGAAGATTGAACCAAATCTATTTACCGAATACTTAATCTGATTTTCTGTTTCGTTTCCAGCCTTATCAACTGTCTTAACAGTTAATGTATAAAGGTCATCGAACTTCTTTTCATGAGGAATATCCGCTATAGCAAATGAGAATCCCTCTGCAATTGCTGATTCCTGCAAAGCTGCTGGATATTTTCCAGTATTTGAACCATCAACTGTTATTGAAATATCTTCTTTAGTAATATTCTTATCTGTAGTCTTAACAACTGGAGTTACTGCTCCGTTGTTTGCAGAAAGATTAGTAACACCTGAAATTTCAATTGTAGGAGCCTGAGTATCAATGTAGAATGCTCCACTTGAGTACTCGCTAGACTCGTTACCAGCCAAGTCTGTACACTTAATTACAAATCCGTACTTGCCGTCGGTATCAAAGTTAATTGTCGCGTCGTGTGAATCCTCGGAACCTGTAAAGCCGCTAACGCCTGGTAAGCTTGTGATTTCTCCATCGCTCATCTTAGTGATTGATACCAGTGAATCTGAGAAGCTGCTTTCCTTTACAGTGATTGTAGCTTTACGAGCTGATTTGTAATAGTTCTCATTACTTGCTGTATTGTTATCGAATGACACATCGAACTCTGGTGCCTTCTTATCAATTACGAACTCTGAAATAGTCTGCTTTTCAGATGAGTTACCAGCCTTATCCTTGACAGTTAACGTGAAGCTATAAGTACCATCCTGGTCAAATACAACCTTCTTAGTATACTTGTCGCCGCCGGCATTCTCCCAACCTGAAGGGTTTGCTTTTCCTGTCTTTTCCGTAAGCTCTAACTTAGTGAACTTATCATCTGTTCCAAAGTTCTCATCAGTGACTGTGATTGTCGCTGTTCTATCTGCTTTGTAATACTTCTCGTTAAGAGCTTGATCATTATCGAAGGTAATCTCAACCTTTGGTACTTCCTTGTCAACAATGAACTGGCTCTCATTTACTTCAGCACATCTGTTTCCAGCCTTGTCTCTTACAAAACCTTTAACCTGATACTTTCCATCTGCTGAAGCTACTGCAGTATATGTATACACTCGCTTACCGTTGTCATCTTCGGTATGATCCTTCTCTGTAAATCTGATTTTTGAATTACTTGTTAAATCATATAAGAACAAGTCCTCTAACTCATGCTTATTAACTGGATGATTCTCAGTAACTGTAGCAACAACTTCTACTTGGTTATTATAAAAACCTGCCTCAGCTCCAGCCGAACCATTTGGTGAACCAGCACCATTATATGTAAGGTTTAAAACTGGGTCTGTGTTGTCGATGTATACTGTAAATTCGCCTAGCTTATAATAACTATCCCAATAATCCCCTTCAAATTCATGTTTATATTGGTATGTGTATTTTCCATCTTTACTTGTTGGCAAACGATAAGTTCTCGCGAAAACATTTTTTTCTTTTCTACAGTTAAAGAAATGTCTATCGGCATGCTTTATGGCCTCATATTCATTGCGAGGAAGTTTTCCCTCCCATACCTCATCGTTCTCATATTCTTCAACATCAATTCCATCAACTTGACTTACCAATTCTAAGTCGACATTGTTACCATCTTCATCAATAAACTTGGAATCAAGCAATGTTTTATCTGATTTACAAGTTAGACTAACAAAAAGCTGGTCGCCACGCACTTTGGCAGAATACCATTTATTGTCATCATCGTTCTCGTCCATTATCCATCCTTTGTTGTCTACAACACGGACATCAAACTCATCGCGTTTATATTCTTTATTTTTGGTGATGCAGTTTACAATTGAATCGTCATCGTCAGTGGCGAGGTATGTTTTTTCGTCATCGGAATATTTTCTATTAATTGCCACAGCGCCCAAGACATTGTAGCATTCACCGTCCACCCCGACAGTACATTTATATTTAACATCTTTTACGCCCTTGTTTAATTCATTCTCACCGGCGTCATTGCTATCTGCTCCGTCTTCATTTGAACCGGAACTCTCTTCTGGCTCGTATGTAGCCTTAATAATTTCTGTCTTATCGCCCTCAGGATCAGTAAAATCATATGCTAAGATATAGACTTCTAATTGTTCTGGACTATCCACAGCTTCACAACTAGCATTTATCTCAAATTCTGTTGGACCAAAGTGTCGACGTGCTACATCATCATCCTTATTACCCTCAATATGAGTAATTCTAACTTCAGGAACTAGGCGTTTGCGGCTATACTCGCACTCGCAAAGCGAGCACTTCTCTACTAAATAGTCACCATCCTTATCTTCGATGATGTGACATCCTTCTACTTCAGAATCTTCAACTTTATCCGTATGTCCATCTTTATATGTAGTATATGTTTTAGTTATTTTTGTATGTGTTTTTGTATCATGAATATGATTGTATTTTATTTTTACAATAGGATCTCCGTCAGGGATTTTGGAAGGATCCTCTTCGTCGCCATTCTGGTCATCATCGTCACCATTCTGATCATCACCGTTCTGGTCGTCATCATCGCCATTCTGGTTGTTGGCATCATCGTCATTTTGGTTCTGATTATCATCACCGTTTTGGTTGTTGGCATCATCACCATTTTGGTTCTTGTCGTCACCATTTTGGTTGTTGGCATCATCGCCATTTTGGTTCTTGTCGTCACCATTTTGGTTGTTGGCATCATCGCCATTTTGGTTCTGATTGCCATTATCTCCATTCTGATTGCTGCCACCATCACCATTCTGCTTCTTATCATCATCGCCGTTCTGGCCATTGGTATCGCCACTTTGGCTATCGTCACCGCCGCCGTTCTGGTTTTGGCTATCATTATTTATTTGGTCATTTCCACTATTAGAGTTTATTGTGACATCACTCGACGCAGCTGAGCTTGAAGGAATAGCATCCCCGCCTGTACTAGTCGGCTCATCTGCAAAGACATTAGTTGTGCTACCGCACAGAAGTAAACCTAATAGCAATAATGCTACTAAGCGCTTATAACGTCGTTTCATAATATTATCTCCCTTCCTATTATGTCAAGCCCTAAATCCTTTATTTTCAAGGCTTCTACAACTAAGATATCCTCAAAGTACAGGAGGAATGGTGCTGAACAGTCATTGTATCTTGTACTGAATAGCTGATTTTG
>Ga0129307_1001599_pt1 | contig 22772 bp, 20 predicted proteins | sample P1105metagenome_FD_94437 | JGI IMG/M metagenome (GOLD analysis project Ga0129307, IMG submission 94437) | Capybara group fecal microbial communities from Wisconsin, USA - P1105 metagenome | ecosystem: Host-associated > Mammals > Digestive system > Large intestine > Fecal | place: USA: Wisconsin... | reverse complement strand
TATACTGAGTGTTGATTATGTTCTAGTTTTCTCATAATATAATCACCTTACTAATTGTTCGACTGATATTATACCGATTTACTACAAGATAATCAATACTTTTACAGAAATTTCTTGAAAAAGGTCCAAATTCATCCCACTACTTTTAGAAGATAGGGGAATTCTTTGGCTGTTTAGTTAAAGAAGAATCAGAAAGACTATTAAAAAAATAATAATCCTTTCCATTAAAAATATTAAAATCAATAACTTTACAAACATCATGATTATAAACAACATAATCACTAACTTTAACCATAAAATCACCTCCAAAAAAAAATAACTATAACTGGATTTACGCCCATATATAGCTACTCGTCATAATAAAATTATACAACATTAAAAAAAAATATGTAAGAAAAAATAAAAAAAAGATAAGATTTACTTATCTAAAGACAATACATCACGAGTATAACAACTAGCACATAAAGGAACATACTTTACACTGCTTGTACCATCTATCAAAACACTATCACCAGATAAAATATACTTACCATCAACCATTCTAGCATTATACCTCGCAATCTCACCACAATGACATAAAGTCTTAAACTCATGCAATTCCTCAGCAAGACCCAATAACTTACTACTTCCTGGAAATAAATTACCACGGAAATCAGTTCTCAAACCATAACAAATAACAGGAATATCATAAGAATTTGAAATAATAAATAAATCCACAACCTGCTGTTCACTCAAAAATTGAGCCTCATCAATAAAAATACAACTGATATCAGATAAACAATCAGAAATCAAATCAGAAATATTTGAACTAGGAGAAATCAAATAATCAACAGCTCTAGATAATCCTGCACGAGTTTCAATAAACTCTCCACCTTTAGTATCAACACTAGGCTTCATAACAATAACATTTAAACCATTTTCCTCATAATTATAAACAGTACGAATTAAATCCATAGTCTTACCAGAATTCATAGAAGCATAATTAAAAATCAACTTAGCCACAATAAACCTCCATATACTTAACATAAACCTCGTCCCATAAAGACCTCAAATTATCAAAAGATAACATTTCCCTAACCTTAGAAATATCAACCCAACAAGCAGACTCCACTTCAGACTCCTGAATCTTAATCCGATCAGAGCCATTCAAAAAAGCAATAAAATAAATAACTTGCTTAGGATACTTTTCCCGCATTAAATAATTCACCTTAAAGGAATACTTAGGATCAATAACAGCTTTAATACCAGTTTCTTCGAAAGTCTCACGAACTGCACACTCCTCATAAGTCTCGCCTGCCTCAATATGTCCCTTAGGAAACCCATAAAAACCATGCAAAGACTTTTCAATCAAAACCTTACCATTGTTAAAAACAATACATCCACAAGATTTTTCCATAACATCACCCTACAATTATTATATAACAAAAAAAAATAATATTAAATAGAATTAACTAAACTTGACAATTATTAAAAAATTATATATATTTGAATATAGAAAATGGAGGTATTAAAATGTACATAAATAATAAAATATTAATTGGAAAAAATGAAGAAAAAGAATTATCAATACAACTAGACAAAGCAAACAGACATGGACTAATAACAGGAGCATCAGGTTCAGGAAAAACAATAACACTTAAAGTAATGGCAGAAAGCTTCTCAAACGCTGGAGTACCAGTTTTCCTAGCAGACGTAAAAGGAGATATTGCAGGAACAGCACTAATTGGAGAAACAAATGAATCACTAGAAAAAAGACTAGAAAAACTAAACATAGAAAACTTCGAATATCAAAAATTCCCAGTAAGATTTTGGGACATATTTGGAATATCAGGACACCCTATAAGAACAACACTAAATGAAGTTGGTCCAGACATATTATCAATGATGCTAGGACTATCAGAAGCACAATCAGGAGTCTTAACAATAGTATATAAAATAGCAGAAGATAACAACTGGAAACTAGATGATATAAAAGATCTAAGACTATTACTACAATACGTAGGAGACAACAAAAATGACTTCATAACAAAATATGGAAATATTACAACACAAACAATAGGAGTAATACAAAGATGTTTACTAGCACTAGAAAACCAAGGAGCAAACAAATTCTTTGGACTTCCAGAATTAGACATCAACGACTTCATCCAAACAGAAAATGGATTAGGAATGATAAACATATTAGATGCAGTAGAACTATTCAAATCACCTGATTTATATGCATCATTCCTACTATGGTTATTAACAAACCTATTTAACAAAATGCCTGAAGTTGGAGACCTTGACAAACCAAAAATAGTATTTTTCTTTGATGAGGCACACCTACTATTTAATGGAATGCCATCATATAGACTAAAACAAATAACACAAGTAGTAAAACTAATAAGATCAAGAGGAATTGGACTATACTTTATATCACAATCACCAACAGATATCCCAGACGAAATAATTGCCCAATTAGGAAACAGAGTTCAACACACCCTAAGAGCATATACACCAGCAGAACAAAGAACAGTTAAAGTTGCTGCAGACGCATTTAGAACAAACCCAAAATTCAACACAACAGAAGCAATACTATCACTTGGTACAGGAGAAGCACTAATCTCATTCCAAAATGAAAACGGAGAACCAGAAATAGTAGAAAAAGCAACAATACTACCACCTCAAAGTAAAATGGGAACAATAGACGAAATAACAAGAAACAAAATAATAAACTCATCACCAATAGTTGGAAAATATGAAGAAACAGAAGAAAGAGAATCAGCATACGAAGAACTAAATGAAATGATAAAACAAAAAATAGAAGAAGAACAACAAATAAAACAACAAGAACTTGAAGAAAAAGAAAAACTAAAAAAACAAAAAGAAGAAGAAAAAGCAAAAAAAGAAGCAGAAAAAGAAAGAAAAAACTCAATTGGATATAAAATAGGAAAAAAAGTTGCAAATAAAACATTAGACAAAGCAATCAATAAAGGGCTCAACTCAATATTTAAAAGTATATTTAAATAAACTTCAGAAATGAAGTTTTTTTATACAAAAAAAGTACTATTAAAGTACTTTATAAATTATTCTTAGGAGCTATTATTACAGGAATAACCTTACACTCTTCTGACTTAGATTTAGGATAAATTTCACTTTTCAAATCATTCAATTTTCCAAATGCAAAAGCATTAGTCTCATTATAATTAGAATTAGTCCAAAAGCATCCATTATGTACTAAATAATTAAACTTCTCATTCATGAATGTATAATATCCAAATGAACTAATTGCTTTATTAATTTCAGTATTAATACGATTACCGTAACTTAAATCACCAACTATTTGTGGTGAAATATCATCACCATTCAATAAAGTATTATTAACATCCTTAGAAACAATATATAATAAATCATTAGCAGATAATCCTCTAGAAGGAGCAGTCCAATTAGATGTAAACTCTTCCAACTTACTATTGTAATTAGCAAAATCACTAGTTAAATAATTACCATACAAACTTGGTAACAATGTAACATTAACATCACCTAAAGTATTATTCGTATCAATTACAGTAGTACTTAAACATGTATTACTAACAGATTCACATCTTCTATTAAGTAAAACATCATATAAAATTGTATCACCTAAAGTATATCTCATATCACTAGAACTATTAGTATCAATAAATTGTTCAGCAACAATACTAATAACAATTTGAACAGCAGGTCTTACCTCATAACTAGAATCCTCTACTAATCTTCTTTGCTCACCTTGTTGAAAATTATAAGCATTTATTCCCCATAAAGAATCCAACTCATCATTACCAGAATCAAGAGGCCATGAAACAGAAACCTCAAAAGTACTTGTATCCCCTCCTGATGCAATATAATTTTTACTCAAATCAATATTTACATGAAAAGGATAATCATGAGATAAAGAATCAGATAAAAATTGATTATTCTCCAAAGACTCGCCACTTATAGAACTATCAAGTATTCTTGCAGAAACAATCTTATAACTTAATTTAGCGTCGCTATCACCCTTATTTTCAATATTAACAATTTCATCAACAGTATCCATTCCTGGATAAACATCATCAAGAGTAATAACAATATCATTAGTAACAACTTCACCTGATTTAGATAATTCAATATACCAAGCTTTTACATCGACCTCAGTAGAAACCTTTCTTAAACCACTATACGCAAACCACGCAAAAGTAGTAAAAATAAATGAAGTCGCTATAAAAACTATAGGAATCATATATATTTTCAAATATTTCTTATAACGAGTCTTCATTTAAATCACATCCTTAATCTCTATTTCTTTTTTTCTCCTCTTTATCTAACAAAGTAGAAATAATTTCAGAAGAAATAATATATAAAATTGGAATTATTATAAATAAATAAAAACCAATATTTGTACTTACTATCTTATAAACCAAAGATATTATAAAACACTTATAAATAACCTTACCATAAACCTGATTAGAAGAAACTAGTGGATCTTCAACAATATTAGCAAGACCCTTAGTATGAAAATAATAATTTCCATCTATCTTCTCAATTCCAACAACTTGGTGAGTAACAACCTTATCCTTAAAACTATTAACAGTACCCAAATAACTAATTGTATCCCCTACTTTAATACTTTCAGGCTGAACCTCTTTAGCAATTAAAACATCACCAATCTTATACTTAGGCTCCATTGACCCAGATATTACAGTAAACATCCTAAAATTAAATATAGATAATTTATTATTACTAAACCTTTGCAAACAAACAGATAAAACAAAACCTATCATTGCTATAAAAACGATAACTCTGAAAACAACAGAACATATCTTAAAAACTTTGTTATTCCTTAACTTTTCCATAAAACCTCCTACAAATACTCCATAGCTTTCGCTAAATAATCGTCCATTTCCTTTTGAAATTTTTTCTTAATATCAGCACTTCCAATTTGAGCAATATTTTTCTTTTTCTCCATCTCAGTACTCAACAACTTTAATAATTCTTGTTCACTAATCTTAATACCATTCTTTAACAAAATATCTACACAACGCTGTACCTGATTCATTATCATAAGTAAAGCATATTTACACAGTTTATCCTTTTGATCCTTTTTATTAATAGAAATAGAATCTAAAACATAATAATCCATCAAGAAGGCATCACCTAAAATATCCTTTAATAGATCATCACCCTTTGAATCCATACCATTAATTTTATTATTTTTACTATCATCAACACTATACAAAAAATCCCATAACTTAGTAGCCATTTGAAAATTAGGATTCTTAAGAATTAAATTAGTCTTCTTAATTGGTGGCATAACAAGAGTAGCATGTTGCTTCTGTAAAGAAGTAATAAGCTCACTTGCTAACCAAGAATTAATAAATTTTTTCATCTTCTCAATTCTCTTTTTAACAGAATTAATCTCTTTTTCCAAATCATTATCCCCATCAGATAATCTAGTAGGTTTAGAACTTATTTTAACATCAACCTTTACCCTCTCCTTACCATTACTAGTAGAAGCAGAATACTCTAAAGTTTTATCATTCTTAGGCTTTAAATCCTTAAGCAACTCTTCTTTTTCAGTAAGAAATCTAAGTAAATTTAAAATCAAAGTATAAATAAACCTATTTTCATATGTATTAAAAGTCTCTTCACGAAAAACAACAAGTAATTTAGAAGGTAAAACATCACCAGTTACAGGATCAATCTTATCAATATAATCAGTATGCTTAGATAAATCTTTAACAGTATCAACACTAGTTTTTCTAGCTTTTTCAATCTTAGTTACTTCAGAATCACTAACCAAAGCAACCTTTGGAGTTCTAACAATATTATCCAAATAAGGACATACCTCTTCAATAATATCCAACCATTCCAAAGAATTAATATCACTTTGCAAATCAGATTTCAAATGCATACCAGATTTAATATTTTTTATAAAATTACTGCTTTTATCTTTTAACTGTTCATCAACAGACAAACTGATTGCTTTACCCATAATAACACCCTCTTTTATGCAGACTTCTTAAGTCTTTCCAAAAACTCAATACATTCTTTCATATTACCGTTACCAAACTCTTTATTAAGATATTTGATAAAACCATCAATTTCATCACGAATTAAAATTAAATTTAATTGTTCAAACTTACGTAAAACCTTTTTAGCCAAGAAATAGTCAATACCAGAAACCTCATCTCCACCACAAGCAACATATACAGGAACAAAATCCTTAAGTTGTTTCATGATACGGTTACCAAACGCAATTCTAAAATGATGTATAACATAATCATCAAGCTTATTAATTATATTTATACCCTTTTCAGAAACAGCATATTTTTCCTGAGCATCTTTAAATAAAGCTTCAAGATAACTAGAATTAATGTCCATTGCTTCTTGCTCACGGCATGTAAATGGATCAATTTTTTCATTAATATCAATAGGCATTGCTCTATCGTAAACCTTATCAGTAACCATAAATGTTGAGTCGTCATTGTTGATAGTACCTATATACCATAAATTACCTGGTAATCTTAACTTACCATTCTCAACCAACTGTGGATCATCAGGCCAAGTTGTAGTAACCAACTCAATAATCCACTCATTACGATTAGGAACCTCAAGAATAGATAACATTTCAGCAAAATAATACTCAACACGAGCAATATTCATTTCGTCAAGAATAATAGTATGAACATCATCATCAAATCTTGAAATATATAACTCTTCCAAAACATTACTTTCATTAAACTTCTTAGTAAATTCATTAAAATAACCTAACAACTCAGTTTTATCACGCCAAGAAGGCTGAACAGAAGCAATACAAGAATTATGCTTAACAAATTTACCCCAAGCATAAGCAAGCGAAGTTTTACCTGTACCAGAAATACCTTGTAAAATTATTAACTTACTACAAGCAAGACCACCAAAGAAAGCTCTTAACAATGGTTCATTATAGTATAAATGCAATTGCGTAGCAGCAAAACATCTAAAATTATCAATTAACTCTTCAAGAGTAAAATTACCATTGTAATTCTTTGCTTTGAATCCCTTCATTCTCTCATCAATACGAACAAGTTTAGGAAATCTTACATTACCAGCATTTTCATCATTAGTATTTTCCTCTTGAGGAGCAGCACCATCACCACTAGGTGTCTCACCTTCCTCATCAGGTTTTAATCCCAATTGAGAAACCTTCATTGCCATAAGTTCATCCTTTTCCTTCATCAACTGACGAACCTTTTTATTAAGATTACCAATTTCATCCAATAACTCATCTTGATTTAGCTTTTGTCTTCTTAATCTTAAATACTTTCTAATTCTAAATAAAACTAAAAGTACAAAACCCACAACAATAATAACTAAAAACAAAATAGTTAAAATTACAAAAATCCATTCAACAGTATTAAAACTATCCTTATAACTTTCCAATATTTTTTTATAATCAAAATAATTAAACATCTTTGAAATTCCAGAAATAACACCATCAAAAAGCTTAATTATACCTTCAAAAAATATTGATATAAACTCGTAAAAAAATCTAAAAAAAGTATTCATTATTATTCACCCCCATAATCACCAATCTTCTTACTAATATTATCCTTAATAATCTTTTTAATAATATCAGAAGGAATAGAAGAACAAATATTTGAAGCATCTAAATAACTATCCATAAAATAATAATCAGCCATATAAACATATCCCATATCATCATTTTTTAATTCAATAGGCTTATTAAATGCGACTGCAAATCCATAACCTTTCTTTCTTAATCTCTTAATATCATCCTTATTTTTAAGCATATTAGAAACACTAGTTAAGAAATAAATATGGCTCTTAGCATATTCATTATCAATAATAGAAATAATCTTATCTAATTTCTTATCTTTACCATATAAAGCATTAGGAATATATACAATATATGTAGAATCATAATCAAACTTCATCAAATCAGTTACAATCTTACATAAAAGCATATTTAATAATACAGCAAGCTTATCCTCAGAAATAATACCTTCACTATAAGTCTTATCAACAATATAATCACTATAAACCTTACTAAATGAAATATTATGATTTAATTGAACACCATATAAATTCTTTTGACCAACAATTTTGTTATACTTAATCTCAAATGTACTAGTATCAAGTTTCTCCAAAATACTAGTTAAATTATCCTTGCAAAAACTCATAATTTGTTCAATATCATAAACAACATTATCTCTACCCTCATCATCAAAATCAAAAAACTTATCTAACTCTTCAGCTATATCATAATTTTTCTTATCTTCAATACTTGAAATAAACAAGAAACAATTCATATATGCACGAACAATATTAACCTTTTTCTCATCACGAACAAATCTACTTATCAAATCATTACCAAAAGACTCTATATTTTTCTTTATATTTTTTCTATCAGAATCAAAACTAAAGAACTTTAAATTCATATATTCATCAATAAATTCATTTCTCATATTAGATTTATAAATATAAACCCTACCATCTTTAAGTAAAACATTTAATATTTCATCATATAAAATTTTCTTTATTATAAAAGCTTTATCAATAATATTTTTAGCTTTCCTACTTTTAATTCTTTCATTAATATACTCACGAGTGATTTTTTTCTCAACAACTGGAGTATCAACTTCTTCAGCATTCAATGTTAAATTAACAACCTCAGTATATTTTTCCTTTTCCTCAAGAGCAATTTTACTTTCCTTAATATCAACATCATGAGAATCAGCAGAAATAATTCTAAATACAGAAGTTTTACTCAAATCATCAACATCAACAACTTCCTCATCAGTTATTTTACTAGTTTCTTTATAAAGACTATCATCCTTTTCAGGTTGAATTGAAATCATCCTAAACATTGCTGTTTTACTTAATTCATCCTCAATATCAGAATCTTTTTTAATATTATTATTTTCTATAGAATTATTTTCACTAATAGTATCACTAACACCAGAACTATTAGATTTATTAAAATTATCAAAAGAATTATTATCATTTATAACAGTAATAATATTACTTGGCATTTTTTCACTTTGAGTAACCTCATTTGGAGACTCAATAGTAACCTTAACCTTTTCAGATTTAATAGTATTATTTAAAACTTTTTTCTTCTTTAATATTAATTCTTTTAAAACATTAATAATCTCCTCAACTTTCAAATCAAATTTACTTTTTCCAGATTTAAAAGTCAAATTAAATAAATACAAACTTACAATCAAGAATAATATAACAAAAGGATTAAAAATAGTTTTTCTTAAGATTCCAAACCCATGTAAAGTTTTAACAACACGACCTACTATTTGGCTTTGATCAATAGGATCATCCTTAGTATTATTCGCATCACCCTTAGTAACATAAGTTCCTTTATAAGATTCAATAATTCTATGAGTAATAAAATCATTACCATGCTTATAAGTAACAATATCACCTATATTAACATCACGACTAGTTTTAACAATTATCCAGTCTCCAGATTCAATAGTTCCATGCATACTTCCAGTTTGAACTTCAAACAAAGAATAACCAAAGAAATTCGAATACTCATTCCCAAGAATTTTAACTTGAAAAGCAGTATACATAGAAACCAATAAAAAAATAGCGAGTATTACTATCAAAATATTCAAAGCATAATCAATTATCTTACCAACCAACTTATTCTTTTTCATACACTTACCTACTATCTATACTATAATATAATTCTATCATATATCGACAATATTTGCAATATAAAAAAAAACTCTTACGAGTTTTCTTCATCATCTTTTCCATATTTTATTTCTACAATTAAAGAATATAATTGATAAACAAACAAGAAAAAGTTAGGAACTAAAATAATAAATAAGAATCCCCATTTAGACTCAACAATTGATAAATACTTACCAATATTTGGATAAATTTTCTCGCCAGTACCAATTATAAATTCAGAAGAATATGTATCACCATTTGAGAATGTAATAGCGTCATCTTCTTCATGAACTTGTCCAACAACACCAAGTTGTATATTAACTCCACCATGACCATCTAAATGATATACGAATACTTCTTCCCCAGTTTGATAATCAACTATTTCTTTGCTTTCAACAACAACTAAACTACCCTTTTCATAAGTTTCAGAAGTAAATCCCTTCTTTATAATAAGTAAAGATGTATCATCAAATTGAGTAACGCCAAACTTATTAAAATTTAAAAGTAATATTGTCATTGTAATAGTAAATGCAAAAAACACAATCAAAACAATAGAAACAATTATTCTCTTAATAACACCTAATGCCTTCATCACACACCACCTATTCTACTATAAAAATAATATCATAAATTTAAAACTTTTGCAACCACCTAACAACCTGTCTCTTCAATAATAAAATCATCAGATGAGTAATTATAAGAAAAATCCTTGTTAAAAAATCTTATTTTTTTATTACTCATGCCATCAATACTTATATTAAACTCTTTTATATATCCTGATGCATCAATAAAAGTATTGCTCATACTATCATCAAAATCAACAATTCTTTTTGAACTATCGAACTTAACATTAACACATTTTCTTGTATCATAAGAATTAGTCAAAATCAAATCATCAAAATCATCATAATCGTTAATAGATTTATTAATACTTCCTAAATCACGAGAATTTTTAAACAAACTAAATGTTCCACTAATACTTTTCTTATATGGACTAACACTATTGACAACAATACTAACATCAACATTGTTTAATTCATAACCTTCAGTAGGAACAATATCAAAATAAATATCTTGATTAGCAACTAAATTTTGCCAACTATATCCCTTAATCTCACACTCAGTCTTATTAAATGAACTAACATCAGTATCATCAATATCATTTATACATCTTGCATTACTAGATAAAACACCTGTAAAAGTAGAATTATTAGTACCATTTAAATTACATGTAGCAGGAATATCACTAAGTACTTCACAAGTAACATTATATCTAATATCATACTCAGTAACTAAACTATCATTTATACTATTTTTAAGATTAAAATGAACACTATTTCCATCCCATAAAGTATCAACATTTTTAACATCATTACCTAAAAAATCACTACTAAAATAAAAACCATGAGACTCCAAATAATAATTCCAAACAGAACTAGACTTATAACGAGCTAAACTAGTAAGGTAAAAGCACATAAAACCACAAATCATAAAAAAAACTATCATTAACTTCTTCTTAGTACTCACAAAATCACCTATACCTTCTGATAACTCTTAATCTCAATATTAATATAATCTATCAAATTAGAAAAAGATTCATCACTATATAATCCATCAAAAGTAACTCTTAACGTATAATTATCCAATTCCTCTTCTTCATAAGATAACTCTTGAACCGGTGAATTACACACCAACTCATTATTCTCATTTCTACTATAAGTCTCATCACAAGAAAGTATCAAATCCTCACCCTTATAAAGTTCAATAATCAAAGGAGTAAAATGAGGCGTTAGTATTGTAAGCTGATATTCAATGGTTACATCACTTAATAGGTCAGATGAACCATTACTAACAGAAAAATTATATTCCTCAGTCTGTCCAGGAGTTAGATCAATCAAAGGAAGCTCTAACCTATCCAATGTTTCAGCATCAAATACAAACTTAGCTATCCTTTGATCAACACTACTTAAAGTCGCATCAGATGAAAAATATGAATATGTTATACCAATACCAAATATAAAAAACATAACAACAAACAAAGATATTAATATTTTATACTTCATAACTCACCTCTAACGAATAATTATATACTTACTAACACTACCAACTTTATTATTACCATCATATAAATCAAATACAAATTTATAACTAGTCTTATCTAAATTAGAAGTATCTAAATTAAAATCAAACACATTATACTCATGATCAACACTATATGATAAAGCACTTCTACTAACATAATAAACAGAATCAATATAACTATCAAGAGAATCGCTTGAATAATTTCCCATATCGATCAAATCATAATCTTGATTATAAGCAGTTAATTCACTCTTCTTATACATAGAAACCTTAATATTAGGATTTTCTAATTTATCCTGTAAAATATTAAAATTAAGATTATAAACACTACCCTTATCAAGAATCCTATCAGAATCAATTAATACATCAAAATTATAATCATAATTATTATTTTCACTAGAAACAACAACAGGAATCATAATTGAATTAGATAAAACACTATCAAAATATAAACCATCATATGATGAATAAGGATTTATTTTAATATAATATGTCCCTTCTTTTAAAGAAGAATTACCTTGATGAGTAATAATAGATAAAACATTAGAACTATTAGAATTAGTATTTAAATTAACCCTAACAATATCATCATTACCAGGTAAATAAACTAAATCATCAACCTTAAACATTATATTTTTTAAATTTTCTTTACTTATAATTCTACCTGCTCCATCAACTAATTTTATAGATAAACCTAATTTCTTACCAAAATAACTAGTATCAAAATAAGAACTATAATTTATTAAACTATTAATAGAAATATCAGTTTGAGAATCCGAATTATAAATAATACTTCCATTATAATCAGTTAAAATAACATGAGTTAATCTCAAACTTCTATCATCAGTTATATTAAAAGGATTCTTATTTAAAGTAGATCTTAAAACCAAATCATCATTAACACCTTCTAAATAAATTGAAATATTATTATAACTACTATTAATATTAGAATTACTAAAATCAATTATAAAACTAAATGATTCATTAGAAACAGTAGAATCAGAATAATAAACATTACTAGTTCTCCCCTTTTCCTTAAATAAACTTAAAGGATAACTAGCAACCCCATTAAGATCAAAACCAAATCTGTCATTAGTATCAACAACATAACCATAAACCTTATTATTTATTCTATCAATCATAGTAATATCAGTACCTCTAGGAAGTAAAATACTTGATATCAAATTATGAGTAATAGAAATTTCCTTATTATTAGAATAACTAACATCAAAAGAAATACTCGAATTATTAGTTATATTATTACCAGTTCCACCTAAAGGCTTAAAATTACTAATGACATAACCATCGTAAATTATAACTGGAGTTGAAGCGTATGTAACAAAATCACAACCGTCAGTAACCTTAACATATAAAATATATTCACCCACAGTATTAACAGAAATAACCCCATCATAATTAACCCAAGAAATACTATTCATGTCATTTACTTCAACATTACTTAAATAATATTCTATAGACTTAATACCAGATAAAGAATCAGTCGCACTAACAGTAAAATCAAAAGGATGATCAACATATAATTCTCCACTACTTAATCCACTCCATTGATTATCAAACGCACTAATACTAACATTAGATCCACTGCTATCAAGAACCAATAAATCAGAATTAATGTAACTTACATTACCATTGTTATCAACTAACTTAACATAAATGACATAAAAACCTTCATCATTTATTCTTACAATATCAGTATAAGGAACCCAAGAAACATTATTCAAATCAGACTTACTCAAAACATCCTGAGAATTACTAATATAATAATACTTATCAGTAACATGGATATTATCAATATCATTAATCATAAAAGTAATACTAGAATTAATATTTTTAGTATCCAAATTAGGACTATACGAATTCCACATAAAAGTATTTAAATGAAGTTCAGAATAAGAATTAATAATATCATCAATAAATAATACAGGAAAAATTCCATCTTCAAAAACCCAATTATTTAAAGGATTATTCTCTAAATCATCAAAACTAACAAATTCACTATAATTACCTAAGAAATTTTTATCTTTTAGATTAGAATCAGTAACTAAACTACTACTAATTCCACCATCTCTATCAGGATAAACATAATAATTATTACTAGAAACAATATCACTATTAACACTATCTAAAACTAAATCATTATCAGTAGTTATAAAAGAATTACTAATATTAGCTTGAGAATTAATAAAATAACCAATTAATCCACCGTTAATAGAACTAGTACTATAGATTCTATCAATAACACCATTGCCTTTAAAAACACCTATACCATTAGAACTATAAGAATTTAAAGAACCAGTACTATAAGAATTTATAATTGAAGAATCTTCACTATATCCAATAATTCCACCAGATAAAAAACCACCATTAATATTAACCTTACTAACACAATTAATAAATGTAGAATTATTAGAATAAGAACTTATTCCACCAATAACACTATACCTTAAACTATTAAAATCACTAAGTAAAGTAGTAATATCATTAACTTCTAAATTAAATGAATCACCAAAAACATATCCATCAACTAAAACATTACTAATACTACCATCAATAATATTATCAGCCAAAACACCTATATTTCCATTACCTCTAATAAAAGCATTTTCAATATATAAAGAAGTAATCTCACCAGATAAATTACTAAATAATGATTGAGAATTATAATAACCATATATAGTATGATAATCACCATCTATTATACCTTTAAAATTAGATAACGATGGAAAAACATTGATATTTCCAACCGCATCACCTATAAAATCAGGATTATCATAATACTTATCGCCATTAACATAATAAGTATTATTACCAACAATATATTTTACTAAACTATCCTCATATCTAAATAAACCTTCATTAAGCAAAATATCATTAGACAATTTAAAATAAACTCCATCATAATTATTACTTTCTAACTGTGAAGAAAAATAAGCCAATTCCTCACCATTAGAAATAATATATGGATTACTTAAAGTACCATTACCACTCTTATATTTAGAAGCAATATTACCACTCCATACATCACTATAAGATGAAATTCTATTCTTATAACGAGCAAAAGCAGGAAGACTAAAAGAAAGTAATAATATAAAAATTAAAAACAAAACTATACAAATAATTTTTTTACTCTTACTTAATTCCATATTATTACCTCCTAATATTCTTCATAACCAGCCAAATCTTTTTCTAAATCCAAATTAAGCGCAACTGGAGCACCTTCAGAATGAACCTCCAAAGCATCAACATCTTGCCCCTCTATCCAAATATAAACCCTTGCCTTAGTAATACCATTTGGTATTTGAAATATAGCATTTGAAAAATCACTTTCAAATATAGTATGTTGTAAAGCAAAATGTTCAGTATCAAGACTAACACCAGAATTAATAAAACCACTTTTATGATCTAAATGATCACCTTCAGCAATAACACCATATGTAGGAACATAAGTATTATCTTGAATACTAATTCCTAATTCACTTGCAGCATCAATACTCTCCTGATTGTGTTTAGTACTATTAGGTTCATATATCAAAGAAATACATTCACCGTTACATTGCAAATTTTGAATAGTATTAACATCAGCTTTCAAATCAGTTTCACCTATTTTTACAATACCCATTCTCATAGTATTAAAAATATCCTGCATTTTCTCACGAGTCTCCTGATCAGCACTTTCATCAAAATCAATATAAGTACCACGTCCAATATATAAATTATCTTTCTTAGGAGAACCAGAAACATTTTTTAAAAATATATCAAACGCAATATATTGATTCCATTCACTAAATTTATCTTCAGAAATCAAAGTAGTAGTTACAAATCTAGTACCTTTTCGAGCTTTATCAGTATATTTACCCATACTACCACCATAAACAGCAAACTTATCAGAATTAGTATTAGGAATACCATTAGAAGAAACACTCCATAATCCAGTAGCTGCCCACTGATTTGTATGATTTGGATAAAGTCTCACTAAATCACTTGTAATTGATTCCCTAGAAATTTCAATAGAATCAGAAAAATTAACACCATCCAAAGAAATAAACAAACCAGTCTCAGTAGAAACTTTTACATCAAAAAACTTAACCTTAACATTCAAAGAAGCGGAAAACCATGCATAAGTTGCTACACTAAGTGCAATACCTAAAAAGAAAACTATTAATATTAATAATTTACCTCTTTTTGATATTTTAGGAAGTTTAAACATTTTTTTTTCTTTTTTTGCAAAATCCATAAAAAACCTCCATTAATAAATTAAGGAATAACCAACAATTCGATTATTCCTTAATCATTATCTCGCTAACATAACCTATTAGTCAGTATATAAATTATTTATAATATTAAATAATTATTAGTCATTATAACCATTTTATGGTTCTTGATTACCACTATTTTCTGGTGTTGTTCCACCATTATTTTGTGGTTCTTGATTATCACTATTTTGTGATTGGTTACCATTATTTACAGCTGGGCCATCATCTTGTGGAAGTGTAGGTCCTTGATAATCTATATCAGTAGCAGTAAATCTTTCCTTAGTGAATCCAAAATTAACTTTAATTTGTTTTCCAATTGAAGCAAAGTCATAGTTATCAATGTCTTGTCCTTCAATATAGATATAAACTCTTACTTTAGTAATACTGTTTGGAGCTAATGTCATAAATGTTGGACGTTCAACTCCTGTTTTTGCTTTATCAGTATCAGTAAAATATGGGAATGCATATAGATATGCGCTGTTAGCTGTATCATCAGGATTTGTAGTTACAGTTCCTGAATATCCATTAAATGCAGCTCCATCATATACATCAACTGATGTAGGAGATGTAATTTCTTTACGAATTGCATATGTAGGTACAGCTGTTCCATTTGCTACAGTTCCGCATGCACCACTATATGTTGCTTCAGAAGTATTATCACCTGTTCTCTTCTTGCAAGTTGTATTATACCAACTTAAAGCATCGACAACATGGTTTTTATCATTTGGTTCCCAAATTTGAGCTCTACGACAAATACTTGTTACAGCACCAGTAGTTTTACCAATTTCACCATTACAAGTAATTCCTTGAATTGCACTTTCATCAGTAGTTGTACCAACAACTCTACCAATTTGTGCAAATGCAACTCTGACAGAGTTTTCAATACCAGTATTAGCAACACCTGATGAACCAACCTCAACTTTTGAATTAGTTGTTAAATAAATAGCTTCTTCATTAAAAGTATCATATCCTGAATAATATTCAGTTCCTGATGAGTTTTTAATAAATAAGTCAAATACAACATATCCATCTGGAGTTGTTGTAGCATTATTTACTTGGCTTGCCATCAATCTGTATCCACCAGCTGTTGTAGTTAAACTACCTTTTTCAAACAATTTTAATCTATTTGTACTAGGATCAATATCACCAATAGATGACATTGGAATTAATCCTCTTCCACCCCAGTTGTTTGTATTTCCTTTTGCAACTGTATAAGTTCCAGCTGTTCCAGGGTCACTATAGTTAGAACTATTAATAGCAACTGTAGTATCCCAAGTTTTACCATCTAATGAAAGTAATAAACTTTCAGTAGCAGCAATTTCAACATCAAATGGAGTAACATTTACTGTTCTCATACCTATAAACCATGCATAGGTTGCTGTTCCAAAAACGATAGCTGTGAAAGTAAATATTACTGCAAGATGTAATATTCTCTTTTTTTTCTTATTTTTATCTTTTCTTGCCATTTTAATTTCCTTTCTAAAATATAATGGTAAGGAGTAACATTATGTTACTCAATACCTTTTTATTATTAAATGTCTTTTAATTATTGAGTTACTGTTACAGTCATAGTTGCTTCAGCATAATTACCTTGCCAATCACTAACTAAATAACGAACAACATAAGTACCAGGAGTAGCAGTTACAGGGTTTGTAACTTGAATCTTAGTAGTTAAATTTTCTGATCCATCAGTAGCAGTTACACCAGCCATTGGATCAAATGTAGCCACATCTGCTGCTGAAATTGTTTTAGTAGCTACAACACCACTAATTACAGGTTTTTCAGTATCACCTGTTGGCATTTTTGGACCATCCGCACCTTGTGCTTCTGTCTCAGTAAATCTTTCTTTAGTAAATCCAAATGCAACATTAATTTGTTTTCCAATTGAAGCAAAATCATAGTTATCTATATCTTGTCCTTCAATCCATACATATACTCTTATTTTAGTAATACTATTTGGAGCAAGTGTCATAAATGTAGGTCTATTCATACCAGTCAAATTCTTTTCAGTATCAGTAAAATAATTGTATTCAAATAATGGTTCATCACCAGCAGCAGTTGTTTTTGTAGTTTTAGTATATCCGTTGTATTGTGCACCATCATATACATCTACTTTATCGGCAACATCTACAACTCTTCTAATTGCATATGTTGAATAAGCTTTTTCATTTTCTACTTCTTCACAATTGCTGTCGGCAGTATAAGCTGAAGCTAAAGTAATATCAGAAACTCCTTCACCAGAATTTGTAGGTCTTAATCTGCAAGATGTATCATAATAACTTATAGCAGCATCTACGTGTGCAGTGTCATTTGGTTCCCAAATTTGAGCAGTACGACAAATACCTGTTACAGACGATCCTTCAGCAGGAACACACTTAATACCTGTAATTGTAGCAACATCAGTAGTTTTACCATTTACTCTACCAATTTGAGCAAATCCTACTCTTACAGAATTTTCGATTCCTGTATCAGCAACACCTTGAGCGTTTGCTCCAGTAGTTCTAACAATAACTGCAGAATCAGTTGTTAAGTAAATAGCTTCTTCATTTGACTCATTGTTTTCAGAATAATATGCTTGTCCTGAGAAATTTCTAACAAATAAATCAAATGCTATATATCCACCATTTTCTGTATTAAATCCTTGAGCATTTACAGAATTAGCACGTTGTGCATTTGTTTCGTAGTTATGAATACGACTTGCTAAAAGTCTATATCCACCAGGAGTAGCAGTTAAACTTCCTTTTTCAAACATCTTCATTGTAGATGAAGTTGAATCCATTTCACCAATTGATGAAATTGGTTTCAAACCTGTATTTTCAGTACCAGTTCCTATACCAGCCCAGTTATTAACATTTCCAGCATATGAAACAGTATTAAAGTTTTCTTTGTTAATAGTTACTGTTGTATCCCATTTACTTCCGTCAAGAGATAAAAGTAAACTATCAGTACTTGCTATTTCAATCTCAAAGCTCGATACATTTACTTGTCTCATACCTATAAACCATGCATAAGTAGCAACAATAAATATAAATGAACTCAAAGAACAAAAAGCAATCAAATGTCTAATCTTTTTATTTTTTTTCTTATCTTTCATTTTTTCATCCTTTCATTTTTTTAAATAAAGCCATAATACTCAACACTCTCTACTATACACCGCCCTACTATAATACAATATAATTATACACACAGATTTCACAAAAGTCAATTCCAAATGTCAAAAAATGTCGATTATAATTTTCAAAAAAAAGAAAAACTATTTGTCTTTCTTTTCTTTTTCTAATATTTTATCAGTTTGAACAATAAACCAAATTTTTTCAACAGATAAATCACTATGTTCAATTTTATTAATTCTAAATATAAAATCAATTTTATTTTTCAAAGCAATTAAACTATCCTCATCCAAATCTGCTAATTCCAAATTAATATTTTCAAGTCTATACTTATTACATATAACACTTGCAACATCACTTTCTTCAAACGTATTAATACCATTAATAATTATATTAGTAGGATTTGAAGCAAATTCATCAAATTCATCACATAAACTAACTATTTCATTATATGTACCAAGTTCAAATACCTTTTTAAACGTTTCTTTCTTAAAGAAATTATAACTATAATAAAGTCTAACAACATCAGATATCAACAATAAAGAATCATTCTTAAGAGAAATAATCTTGTTTTCAAATTCTAACTTTTCTTGTTGATAATATAAATCATATAATTCCTTCGCAATCTTTAAAGATTCGATTTTCAAATTTTTTAAAGACTCGGCACTATTCTTTTTAAAAAGAGAAAAACCAGTATTATGATCATTAAATATTTTACCATTAATATTATCAAGTTTTGATTCTTTAGTATTAATCTGATTCTCAATATTCTTTAAAGCAGAATTATTAGATTCAACAGACTCTTGTTTTTCATACTTTTCTTTAAAATAATTAAATAATGGAATAAACTTCAAATAATTACCATATTCCAAAATATTAGTTCTTAATCTTTTCAAAGTTTCTAACAACTTATTCATAGAATCTTCATCACTATAATCAATTTCATTAATAGTCAAATCAGAATATGTAGAAAGCCTAAACTTACTATCAGGAAAATAATTATTAATCTCTATTTCACTCTTTTTAGCCATTTCAATAATATCATACATATCTTCTTCATTACTATTAACAAGTTCATCATACTTATTCTTTAAAGCATTAATCAAAGAATTATAATCCTTAAAATTATTTTTACTCAAAAGAGTATGTTGTTCATGACTAATATAATCTTCAAAATTTTTCTTGTGTTTTTTAATAAGTTTTCTGAAATTAAGTTCAATATGTTCTATTATATTAGGATTATACCAATATATTTTTTCAAAAGTTTCAGATAATCTACTATAATCACCATTCACACTAAAAAATTCAGTCATATATTCATTAACATAACAAGTATACTTGAAATCACTGCTTTTAAGAGCAATACCTGCAGTTCTAAACTTTTCAATCAACTTTCTAATTATTTCATTTATTTCATCAAATGTAAAATTAGAATAATTATGAATATCATAAAGTAAATTATCGAGTCCCATTTTTTCTTTAAAAGAATTCATAGGATTCAAAATAAATTTCATGTGTTTGTATTCATCAAATTGTTTCATTAATTCTTCAGTATTTCTAACCTCATCAGAACATTCAAAAGATTCACTCTTTGCCTTTAAATATTTTAAAACACTCTCCTTATAATACTCATAATTTTCATAAATTGAAGCAATTTTTTCATTATACTTCTTAATATTAGTTTTATTATTTATAGGCATAGCAGAGAGTAATGTTTTTTTAGCATCAATATCATTATCAATAAAATCCAAAAAACTATTCATTGTTAGCCTCACTTTCATCAATCTTACTTTCATCTAAAAAATCAAGAAAAGAACTAATATTTTCATAAACTTTAATTAACTCTTTTAAACTGAGACTAGAAATATCAAAATTTGTTTTTTCCTCCATAAACAATCTCCTTTTTATTCTTTATCCTTACTAAACTTATTTGCATCAACTTCAACAAATTCAGAGTTGAATTCCATATGTATTTTAATTTCTCCCCCTAAAATATTATCAGTACAATCAATATCAGTTCCTTCAATCCACATAACAATAGTATATTTATCAACATCCCCAGGAGCAAAATTTTCACGATGCTCAAAAGAGACCAATTCATCATTTACAAATGGAACAGTATCACGTTCTGGCTCACCATTCATACCCATTTTAGCATAAGTTACATATTCACCATTTTTATAAACCCTTATTCTAACAGCTGTATCAACATTCTTAATAACATCATCTATAATAATTTGAGACCAGTAATCGGAAGTATCATTACCAGTATTCTCTATATAAAAAGTATACGCAACATAATTATCACCGTTATGAGAACTATCTACATCATCCAAATTATCAGGCAACCATCTATAAGAAATATTATCAAAATAATCAACAGACTGAGCATATAACTCAGTTCTAAAAACCTTATAATCAGGATCATCATAAATAACAATACCCTTTTGAAAATATAAATTCTTATCAAGAGTAATACTAAAATTACCATTATTATATATAATATTCATTATTATATAAGCAATAAATAAAATAAGTAAAATAAACAAAATTATAATCTTAATAGCCTTAATAATTTTCTTTTTTCTTCTTAATTTTTTAACACTTACCTCAATTTCACTATTCACAAAACCTCACCACCAGTGTTCCTACTATCTCAATAATTATATAACATATAAATAAAAAAAGTCAATTACATAATGTGTACATATAAAACTTTTTATTTACACCACTTTACAATTTCAAAACAAAAAAAGTGTAAAATGTTTTGTAATTAGAAATAAAACAATTTATAATGAAATTAAGAGGTGATATCCATGAAAAAAAGAATAAGTTTTGTACTACTATTAATGTCATGTTCATTATGTCTTTGTTTTATGAGTAGTACATATTCAAGATATGTTGCAGGAACAACAGGAAACATAGACATACTATTCGCAAAATGGCAAATACTAATTAATACACAAGATATCACAAACCAAAATAATTCAAACATATCAATAACACCAACAATTGAGCAAAATGAAAATATAAGAGAAAATACAGTAGCTCCTACATCAAAAGGATACTTCGACATAGATATTGACCCAACAAATGTAGATGTATCATTTACATACTCAATAGAATTAGAAATAAATAATGAAGAAATACCAGATTTAATGATAACAAAATACGCAATACTACCTAATGACTACGAAGAAGGAGATACAATTGAATATACAACTCTTCAAACAAATACAATAACAAATAACCTTTTATATGATAATGAAACAGAAAACTTTAACTTTGAACCATTTACAATAAGAATATACTTCGAATGGTACGAAGGAGAAGAAGAACAAATGAATGATGAAGCAGATACAGCTATAGGATCAACACCTACTGAAGAAAACGAAGAATTATCATTCACAATAAATGCTAATATATCATTTGAACAAATAATTGAATCAGAAATTGAACCAAATGAAACTCCTTAAAAAAGGAGTTTTTTATTATTACTAATCTTAAAAACTTATTTTTGACATCTAGAAATATTAAGTAAAATACCAATACTACATAAAGTAATAAGTAAACTAGACCCACCATAAGATAAAAAAGGAAGAGTAACACC
>Ga0129307_1001597_pt1 | contig 22822 bp, 21 predicted proteins | sample P1105metagenome_FD_94437 | JGI IMG/M metagenome (GOLD analysis project Ga0129307, IMG submission 94437) | Capybara group fecal microbial communities from Wisconsin, USA - P1105 metagenome | ecosystem: Host-associated > Mammals > Digestive system > Large intestine > Fecal | place: USA: Wisconsin... | reverse complement strand
TTTTGGCAGTCCATAGTGATTGCCCTCCCTTGGCAAATGTTGTGTGGTAACTCCATTTTACCACAGGGAGAAAAAATCACTATGGATTTTTTCAAGTGTCCAACTTGATTTTACAATTAACCCCGGATATACAGAATGATAAATGGGACCGGAACCATATTTCCGAGGACGGCTGCTGCTAAAGCCAGCGGATAATCGAGGCCCAGTGCGATCCCGTAAGGCAGGCCGCCGCGCAGTTCGATAACCGGGCCATGGAAAGCAGGAATGTTTTGGTCAGCTTTCCAATTGTGGTTGCTGTTAAACTTTCAAGCATTTCTTTTTCCCTTGCAGGTGATTCCTTCTTCTGCTTTTTCTATGATACCGGGTTGAAACTCATCTTTCAGGAAATAAATATATTCCATACGTATTCAAGCTGATGGCAAGCAGGCCCGCACACAGAGGGATCGTCTTTGGGATCAAGATCGCTAAAATAATTGCTAACACTTCGTACAGATATATAGACAAGCAAATGCTTAATATGTTCTTTCGCTGATGATGTATCTGGGTCTATGCTTGCTCTCCAGGTATATTTTTCCGATGTATTCACCCATCACGCCCATGCAGATCAGCTGAACGCCGGAGACAAAGCAAATGATGCAGGTCATGCTTCCCCAGCCGCTGACGGCATTTCCCCGCAGCACAGAGGTCAAGGCCCAGATAACACCAACGAAACTGATCGCAGCGACCAAAACGCCAAAGGCAGTGATGACCCGCAGCGGCTTGATGGAAAGGCTTGTGATCCCATCGATCGCCAATGCCAGCATCTTTGACAATGGATAATGACTCTCTCCTACGATACGCTCGTGCCGTTCGTAAGTAACGGTCGTACTTTTAAAGCCCACAAGGGGGATCATGCCGCGGAGAAACAGGTTCACTTCACCAAATTCCGCAAATTCCTGTAAAACACGGGCACTCAGCAGGCGGTAATCCGCATGGTTGAACACGACCTCGGCGCCCATCGCATTCAGAAGCTTATAGAAGCTCTCCGCAGTAAAGCGCTTGAAAAACGTATCTGTCTCCCGCTTGCTGCGGACCCCGTAAACGACCTCATATCCCTCCAGATACCGATCTACCATTTCATCCATGGCGTTGATATCATCCTGGCCATCACAGTCGATGGAGATCGTCATATCACAAACATCTTTCGCCTCCATCAGACCAGCGAGAACGGCATTCTGATGCCCACGGTTGCGGCTCTGGCTGATACCGATATAATGGGGATCCTGACGGGCAAGGTCGCAGATGATCTCCCACGTCTTATCACGGGAACCGTCATTGACGAAAAGGATCCGGCTGTCCGGACTGATCTTGCCGCAGGCAGCCAGCTGTTCGATCTTCTCCAAAAACATGGGTGCTGTCACGGGAAGCACCTGTTCTTCATTGTAGCAGGGGATAATGATATATAATCTCTTCATTGTAAGCTCTCCAATTTCAAGAATCACACCACTTAGCAGACACTGTGTTCCGCACAACACTTATTTTTCTATGGCACCCTTTTTTGCCGCAGTTCATCGCTGATCTTTTTCAGATCATAAGCCGTCAAAAAAACCATACAGGGCAAGATGGCATACATATATCGCAGATTCCGTTCCAAAACGACCAGCATCAGTACCGTTCCGATCATTGCCATCCGGCAGACATTGGTCAAAAACCATTGGGTCGGCTCTGTTTCTCTTCTCTTGTCAGAGAGCGCGTATATCGCACTGTGCAAGCTCAGGACCAGCATGAACAAATATCCGCATTGGACCCATACCGAAGTAAATTCTTGAAATTTTGTCTCATAAACGACTGTCCAGTTCTGGATACGGACCGCTTGGAGCGAATCATTCAGAAGGATCCCGCGCCATTCACGCCCCGACGTAAAAGTGCCGTTTCCTGCTCCGTGGACCAGCTTACCATCGATATGTCTCAGCAATCCAAGCAGTCCCATATCTTTTAACCGGGCCGAGATCTTGCTGCGGCAAAGATCCATCTTGGCTTCATGCCCCACCGTACTTTTCATGTCGACAACATCGTCTTCGCTGTATGCTCCGTTTGTTTCAGGATTCAGCCCCATGGCCACAAAATGGATGGCTGGCATCTCATTTTGTCCCACATACTCTTTTCCTATCAGGTTGACCGCCGCATTTGTAATAGCAGACAGGCCCAGCAGCACAATCAGAAAGCAGCCAACCAGCAGCGCCCCGCGCTTTCCCACCAGCTTTCTCTGCTCCTTACCCGGCTCACCCATCCATTCAAGGATCAGAATAATGCCGACTGCGATGGTCACGATCAGGCTCTGTGGTTTGATCCAAGAACCTACTGCCAATAAGACTCCCGCAGCCCCAATGTATTGCTTGTCCCCCATTCTGCCGCGTGTGATCGCATACAGTGCGGCAGGTGTGGTCCATAACGCCATAATATCCGAGTAAAGGATGGTGCTTGGCTCGCTCAGGGAGATTGACGCGATGGCCAGGACCATTGCCACGATGGCCGCCGTTTCATTGACCACGGTCTTAACGAGCTTGAAAATAAACAGAAGTGCAATATCCGACAGTACAGCCGCGATCACACTCAGGAGCAGCCACGTCTGCTCCAGCGTATCAGGCATCCACACAGAAAAGACCGCGGTGAGGACGGCTGTGGCCGGTATGTTATTTGTATATACCGCCAGGTACTCCCTCCAAAAGCCCTCCAGCGCCGCAAGATCTCCCTGCGCAAAATGGTACGCTATGTACGTGATAACGTAAGCATCCGAATCTACCTGCGAGTAAACAGCCCATACATATATGGCTTGCAGGGCAAATGCCACAAGCAAAAGCCGCCTTTTATAGTCCTTTCCCCGCAAGAGCTTTCTCCACAAAAAAACACAGCAGCCAACCAGGATGATCCACAGGAAGCACATAGTGATATACCGTCCGATACTTCCGGGAATCATGCTCTGGGTATTCCAGGTAACTCTCACAACGACAAATGCAAAAAGCGCGGCAAAGATCAGATCTGCACATTTTAAGAGCACACCCGATACACGGCAGAGCATATCTTCTCTCTTCATATCGAACCTCCAGCTTCAAAAGGACCTTGACCGATCGTCCTGCTTTTGAGGCTCGGCTAAAAGCCGCTCAACAGAATTCGTTGGGATAATCTCCTCGGTCGAAATGCCACAAAATGGCGTCGGCGATCCGCTCACAGGCGCGGCCGTCGCCGTAAGGATTCACGGCGTGGGCCATCCGCTCATAGGCCGCCTTGTCGCAGATCAGGCGGCCGGCTATGGTGACGATGTCGTCCTGCGCCACGCCCGCCAGCTTCACCGTACCGGCGGTCACGGCCTCCGGCCGCTCCGTCTCCCGGCGCAGCACCAGAACAGGCTTGCCCAGGGCAGGCGCCTCCTCCTGCAGTCCGCCGGAGTCCGTCAGCACCAAGTAGCACCGGGCCATCAGGTTATGCATCTCGTCGGCGGGCAGCGGGTCGATCAGGTGGACCCGGGGCGCGCCCCGCAGGTACTTGTCCACCGACTCCCGCACCACGGGGCTCAGGTGGACCGGGTACACCAACTCCACATCCTCATGCTCCTCGGCAATCTGCCGCAATGCCAGCATGATGTTCTTCATGGGCTCGCCGTAGTTCTCCCGCCGGTGGCAGGTGACGAGGATGATTTTCTTCTCCCCGTAGGGCAGGCGGTTCAGTTCATCCGTGGAGAACACATAGTCCTCCCGGACGGTGGTCTTCAGCGCGTCGATGACGGTATTGCCGGTGACGAACAGTCCGTCGGTGATACCCTCTTTCAGGAGGTTACTTTTGTTGTTCACTGTAGGGCAGAAGTACAGGTCCGCGATGGCGGACACCAGCTTCCGGTTCATCTCCTCCGGGAATGTTCATAGTTGGTAAAGAAGCAAGTAACAATTTAACAGGCATACAGCTCCGCTTTCCGTTTCTAAGGTGTTAGAATGCTTGTTATATAATAAAAAATTATGAAGGTTTCAATGAACATATTGAACGATCTTCAAGATGCCGAAGAATGTGTAAATGACTCATATTTAGGTGCATGGAACGCCATTCCTCCCGAACGGCCCAATCCTCTGCTTTCCTATATATGCCGCCTTGTAACAGAGTGAAGCCGTTCATTCTTAAATCCTCTAATATCTGCATATAAGAAGTGTCAATAATTGAATAATCCTCGCTGATTAAAGCGACACACAAGCAGTAAGTCTTGAAAAAGATTTACTGCTTTTTTTGCGTCCATTTTTGGCATTTCAGAAATCGAGTTGTATTAAGGAGTGAAAGAAAAACTTTGAAGCCACCCTGATCCTCTTTGGAAGAACTGCCCCCCGCCTACCGTTGTAGTGTTGAAAAGAAAAATCGGAAAAAGTGAGCACGCAGCGGTCTCGCCGGTGTTGTATTAGCAGAAGGGAAAAGTTTTGCAAAACCGCCTTTTTTCCATCCTGCCAAGCGTACTGATAGTGAAAGAAACCGAATGAGGGAGAAGCGTGGAAGTTGCAGAGCAAGATTCTACCACGGTGCCAAATTTCGCTGTTCGCTCATTTTCCCACCGCGGGAATCTTGTTGGGGAGTGCCTTCCCCAAACCCTGCATTACCGCCCCATCCGGGGCAGAAAGGAGGCGATGCCTTTGAAGAAAAAATACAAAACGCCGCACCGCGCCCGTGTGGTAAAAACCCGCATGACCGAGGACGAGTATGCGGAGTTTTCCGAGCAGCTTTCCCTTTATGGGATCAGCCAGGCCGAGTTTATCCGGCGGGCCATCCGGGGGCTGCCCATCCACCCCATTATCAAAGTCTCACCGGTCAATGACGAGCTGCTTTCCGCCATCGGGAAGCTGACCGCCGAATACGGCAGGATCGGCAGCAACCTCAATCAGATTGCCCGCTGCCTGAACGAGTACGGATCGCCTTACCGGGAACTGTCCTCCGATGTGCAGGCCGCCATCGGAGAACTGCACGATCTGAAATACGAGCTTCTGCGAAAGGTAGGTGATGCGATTGGCGACGTTCAAGCATATCAGCTCTAAAAACGCGGACTATGGAGCTGCCGAGCAGTACCTCACCTTTGAGCATGACGAGTTTTCCATGAAGCCGGTTCTTGACGAGCGCGGCCACCTTATAGAACGTGAGGATTACCGCATCGCTTCCCTGAACTGCGGTGAAGAAGATTTTGCCGTTTCCTGTATGCGGGCAAACCTCCGCTATGGCAAAAATCAGAAAAAGGAAGATGTGAAAAGCCACCACTATATCATTTCCTTTGACCCCCGCGACGGGCCGGATAACGGGCTGACCGTTGACCGGGCGCAGACGTTGGGCGAGCAGTTTTGCAAAGATCATTTTCCCGGCCATCAGGCGCTTGTCTGCACCCACCCGGACGGCCACAACCACAGCGGCAACATCCATGTGCATATCGTCATCAATTCCCTGCGGATCGAGGAAGTCCCCATGCTGCCCTACATGGACAGACCGGCAGATACAAAAGCGGGCTGCAAGCACCGCTGCACCGGCGCCGCTATGGAATATCTCCGGGCGGAAGTCATGCAGATGTGCCAGCGGGAAAACCTGTATCAGATCGACCTGCTTCACGGCAGTAAAAACCGAATCACCGAGCGGGAGTATTGGGCGAGAAAGAAAGGCCAGCGGGCTATCGACCTTGAAAACGAAACCCGCAAGGCCGAGGGCAAGCCCCTCAACCACACAAAGTTTGAAACGGACAAGGAACGGCTGCGGCGGACAATCCGCCGGGCGCTGGATAAAGCAAGGAGCTTTGACGAGTTTTCTTCCCTTCTGCTTCGGGAGGGCGTTTCCGTGAAAGAGAGCCGCGGGCGATACAGCTATCTCACCCCGGACAGGACAAAGCCCATCACCGCCCGCAGGCTGGGGGACGATTTCGACAAGGCGTCTGTCCTTGAAGCCTGTTCCAGAAACATGCAGAACGCCGAGAAAGCGGCAAAAGAGGCAAGAGACGGACAATCCCTCCCCACCGGTTCCGCGAGGCACACAGCCCCGGCAAACGCCGGACAGGCTGCCCCAAAGCGGGACGGCTTGCAGCGTATGGTGGATATTGAAGCCAAACGCGCCGAAGGAAAGGGTATCGGCTATGAGAAGTGGGCGAAGGTGTTCAATCTCAAACAGATGGCCGCAGCCTTTGCCGCCTATCAGGCACAGGGCTTTTCCTCTCCGGAGGAGTTAGAGGCCGCCATTACAGCCGCCAGCGACGCATACAACAGCAGCCGCAAAGCCCTGAAATCCCTTGAAGGCGAGATCACCGCGAAAAAGGAGCTGCAACGGCAGGTGCTTGCCTATGTCAAGACAAAGCCTGTCCGGGACGGCCTGAAAGCCATCAGGAGCCGGAAGAAACAGGAGGAATACCGCAGAGAGCATGAAAGCGACTTTATTATTGCCGAGAGCGCGACACGGTATTTCAAAGCGCACGGGATTGAAAAGCTCCCGAAGTATAAGACGCTGCAAGCCGAGATCGAGCAGCTTACCGCCCGGAAGAATATCGCCTACAACGACTACCGGGAGAAGAAAGATCATTATCAGGAGCTGCAAACCGTCAGGCACAACCTTAGCCGGATGATCCAGGACGCGCCCAACCAGCGGCGGACAAAGGAGCAGGAACGTTGACAGGAGCCGCGCAAATGCCCCGTAAACGGGCAGAAATCGTATTACCCGATGATTTTATACCTTTTCCCGCTTTGACAAGCCGAAACAGGAGCTTATGCTCCATTTCTGGCGCAAGGACAGCCGGTTCCCCTCCCCTCCCCTCCGGGCAGGGGAACAGATCAACCACAACAGTACATGCCGGATGTTACGCTTTAGAGCCTTTGGAATCCCTGCCCTGCAAGGCTTTCCGGGCGCGGTTTCTGAGGGGGTAAGGTGTTTATACCTTTTTCCCCGAAAAAGCCGTTCTAATGCGTAACAGGCCGCAGAAAGGAGGCGCTGCCTATGGCAGACAACCGAAAATACTACTATCTCAAGCTCAAGGAGAACTTCTTTGAAGGGGACGCCATCGTGCTTTTGGAAAATATGCCGGACGGGATACTGTATTCCAATATCCTCTTGAAGCTCTACCTGAAATCCCTGAAAAACAGCGGAAGGTTGCAGCTTGACGAGCATATCCCCTACACGGCACAGATGATTGCCACCCTCACCCGCCACCAGATCGGCACCGTGGAGCGGGCGCTTAACATCTTCTTGCAGCTTGGGCTTGTGGAGCAGCTTGCCGACGGGCTTCTCTATATGACCGATATTGAGCTGATGATCGGCCAGTCCTCCACCGAGGCCGAGCGAAAACGTGCCGCGAGGCTGCAAAACAAGGCGATTTTACCGGCGCGGACAAATGGCGGACATTTGTCCGACACTTGTCCACCAGAGATAGAGATAGAGAAAGAGATAGAGATAAAGATAGAGAGAGAGGGAGAAACGGGACACCCCGCGCCCGCTGCCTATGGAAGCTATGGGAATGTGTTTCTGACAGATGACGAACTGGAAGCCTTGAAAGCGGAGCTGCCTGCAAAGTGGGACTACTATATCGAGCGGCTGTCCAGCTATATCGCGTCCTCCGGGAAAAAATACCAAAACCATGCGGCCACGATCCGGCGCTGGGCAGAGGATGACCGGCAGAAAGCACCCGGCAAACGCGAGTATTCATACAGGGAGGGCGAGAGCTTATGAATGAGAACGCAAAGAAAGCAATCACGGATGCTTTGACTGTTACACCGGAGCCGGAGGACTATACCGGCGAGGACGGGCTTTTGTACTGCGGCAGATGTCATACGCCAAAGGAAGCCTATTTCCCGGAGGGCAGGATACTGATCTCCGGCCATGACCGCCACCCGGTTCTTTGCGATTGCCGGAAGAAGGAACAGGAGAAACAGCAGGCCGAGCAGGAGGCAAGGCAGCACCGGCAGACGGTTGACCGGCTGAAACAGCAGGGCTTTACCGATCCTTCCATGTGCGAATGGACATTTGCTAACGACAACGGGCGCTGCCGCCAGATGGAAAATGCCCATTTCTATGTAAAGGAATGGGAAACCGTAAAGGCGGAGAATATCGGCTTTCTTCTCTGGGGTGACGTCGGAACGGGAAAGAGCTTCTTTGCCGGGTGCATTGCCAACGCCCTGATGGAGAAAGAAATCCCGGTCTGCATGACGAACTTTGCCCGAATCATCAATGACCTGACCTCCCGCTTTGATGGGCGGAACGAGTACATTGACCGCCTCTGCCGCTATCCGCTGCTGATCCTCGATGATTTTGGGATGGAGCGTGATACCGGCTATGGGCTGGAACAGGTTTACAACGTGATCGACAGCCGATATAGAAGCAAAAGGCCCCTGATTGTAACCACAAACCTGACGCTGGATGAACTGAAAAACGCGCCGGACACCGCCCGACAGCGGATTTATGACCGTGTTCTGGAAATGTGTACGCCGATCTTCTTCTCCGGCGAAAACTTCCGCAGAGCCGGAGCGACGGAGAAAATGCGGCGCTTCCGGGCGCTGCGGAAAGAAAGGAGTGCCGATGACCGAAAAGAAAGTAAATGAAAAAGAGAAGCGCAAGCCGGACTGCGTGACGGAAGTGCGCTTTGGAAAGAGTGTCCTAACGGTTTCCGGTTATTTCAAGGAAAACGGCACCAGAACCGCCGAGGACATCATGGCCGACGTGCTGAAAGCCGAATTTGAAGCCGGATTGCTGCCGGAAAATACAGACTGAACGGACAGAGAAAAGCGGCCATGCCGTGGGAGCATGGCCGCTTGTTATGTGACTGGCAGTAGTAGATATACCAGATAATTCAAGGATTTCAATAAGGAATAATAATCTTTTTACAGGAAGGACAATTATACGCCACAACTTTTGCCGGAGTTACCAATCCTGTTTCAGATAGAACGACGTTTCCCGCTTTTTGAAAGCTGGCCTCGCTGAAGGTTTTAAGCGGCTGCAGCGTCCAGCTTAATGTTCTGGGACTGTAAATGTATCCTTCTGTTAAAGTACTGTTGCAATAGGGGCAGTTCATGATAATACCTCCGAACGATTATGCTTTTTGTCCATAATATACGGCAGAAGAAGCGAACTTTGTGCGATCCTTGTCGTAGTAATAGTATACCACACATTTTTTGTTAAAGTACTGATACGCACCTGTCCCCATATAGGTGTACACACGATAATATAGCGTTGTGCTTCCGTTAAAAGCGGTTGGTAAAGAACTGAGGATTGCTCCCGCAACAATTTGAGCCTGTGTAGGAATTGGCAATACAGCCGTCAGACTTCCGGCCAGAATGCCTACAAGAATAGTGTCCAAAGTTTGCTGTAATTTAGTACTGCCTGTAGTAACTGTCGCGGTGGAAGAATATGTAACACCACTTGGTTTGGTAGTGCTGTAAAGCCACTCAAAATGAAGAGCATCGGGATCAGCTGGATCGTCAATCGGAGTTACAATACTTTGTTCAATAGTGGATTCGGTTGTTGTAGCTGCAAATGCCGGTACAGTGAGGCTAAAAAGCATGGTAATTGCCAACATTGACACAGTCAGTTTCTTAAATAATGATCTCATGAAAGCTCCTTTCTGTAGGGAAAAATTGGTACAACAAACATAACGCCATTATTTTATAACCTTAAAGCAAACATCAAACTAATCCATTTTTATAAATCGTTATTATGATGGGCCATAAAGAAGCAAAAAGTATGTACGCCGGTTCCTGTTCCGTGTTATACTGTTCATACGGAATAGCGGGGCTGGCTGTCGGACAAGGAGGATCTTATGTTAAGACAGACCACCCAAACCCCTGTTGCCGCCCTCTATGCGCGGCTGTCCAGAGACGATGAACTGCAAGGGGAATCGAACTCCATTGTAAATCAAAGACGCATCCTCGAAGCGTACTGCCGCGATCATGGCATCCTGAACTACCGTTTTTTCGTGGACGACGGATGGAGCGGGGCGAACTTCGAGAGGCCGAATTTCAAGGCCATGCTGGAAGGGATCGAAAATGGAGAGATCAAAACGGTCATTACCAAAGACCTCTCCCGCCTCGGGAGGAACTACTTGCAGGTTGGCATGTACACGGAAATCCTCTTTCCGCAGAAGGGCGTCCGCTACATTGCCATCAATGACGGCGTGGACAGTTTACAGGGCGACAACGACCTGACACCCCTAAAAAACCTGTTCAACGAATGGATGGTGAGAGACACGAGCAAGAAGATCAAGGCGGTTTTCCGCAGCAAGGGCATGAGCGGAAAGCCTATCACAAGCCAGCCGGTCTATGGCTACTTAAAAGGCGAAGACGGCGGCTTTGTGATTGACGAGGAAGCAGCTCCGGTAGTAAGGCAAATATACAGCCTTTGTCTTGCCGGATACGGCCCGACACAGATCGCCAGAAAACTGACGGAACAGAACATCCCGACGCCGGGGACGCTGGAATATCGCAGGACAGGCAGCACACGCCGGTATTACCCGGACTATCCCTGTAAGTGGTCAACGAATACGATTTGCCATATCTTAGAGCGCAAGGAGTATCTGGGACATACGGTGAACTTCAAGACTGAAAGCCCGTCTTACAAGGTCAAGAAAACGGTCTATACCCCAGAGGAAAAGCAGGTAGTATTTGAGAACACCCATGAGCCGATCATTGACCGGGATACATGGGAACGGGTACAGGAGCTGCGCAAGCAGAGAAAACGTCCCAACCGTTACGGCGAAGTCGGCCTGTTCTCCGGGATGTTGTTTTGCGCTGACTGCGGCAGCGTACTTTACCAGCAGAGGTATCAGACAGACAAACGGAAACAGGACTGCTATATCTGCGGCAGCTACAAGAAGCGGACATCAGACTGTACGGCGCACTTTATCCGCACCGATCACCTGGCCGCCGGTGTGACCGAAAACATCCGCAGGATCACCAGCTACGCCGCAAAGCATGAAGCCCGGTTCCGCAAGCTCCTGATCGAGCAGAACGAGGATGGCGGCAAAAAGAAGAACGCCGCCCGCCGCCGGGAGCTGGACGCCGCCGAGAAGCGGATCACGGAACTGTCCGCCATTTTCAAGCGGTTGTATGAGGACAGCGTAGCCGGACGGATCACAGATGAACGGTTTACGGAGCTATCCGCTGATTACGAGCAGGAGCAGGCTGAGTTGAAAGCCCGCGCCGCCGAGCTGGAAGCGGAGCTTGCCAAAGCGCAGGATGCCACAGCCAATGCAGAACGCTTCTTGAAGGTCATTCAAAAGTACACAGGCTTTGAAGAACTGACCCATACACTTCTGAGAGAATTCGTCGAAAAGATCGTCGTCCACGAGTGCTATCACGATGACAACGGCATCCGCAGGCAGGACGTCGATATCTATTACAACTTCGTCGGCAAGGTCGATTTGCCGGAGTAATGCCCGAACTATCCGGCGCAATGCGCAAGCGCCGGATGGGGACGGCAAAAAATTTTACACTTCTATTACTTCTTTACCTCACACAACCTAAGGGGGAATATTTGTCATAGGTCCGCAGTCCCGCCTCCACGTGGCCCACCGGCACCTGATGGTAGAAGGCGGACAGCGCTCCGGCAAAAGTGGTGGAGGTATCGCCGTGGACCAAGATCATGTCCGGCTTCAAGGCTTCAATGGCCTCATCCATGCCGGTGAGGCACTTGCTGGTGATGGTGGACAGGGTCTGGCGGGGGGTCATGATGTCCAGGTCCCAGTCGGGCTTCAGATCAAAGACCTCCAGCACGCTGTCCAGCATCTGACGGTGCTGGGCGGTGACGCAGCACAGGCTCTCAATCTCTGGCCGGGAGGCCAGTTCCTTTACCAGGGGACACATTTTGATGGCTTCCGGCCGGGTGCCGAAAACGCTCAGGATACGCAGCTTTTCCATGTTTTGATGCCTCTTAAGTGTTTGATATACTGGCGGCCACATCCGGACGGTAGTGATGCATTTTCCATTTTACGTCCCACTTGTTTTCAAAGTAACTGCGGTTCGCGTCAAAGATCTTCCTGTACTCTGCATTTTCAAGTTTCTTAAAAGAAACGCTTCCAAAGTGATGGATAAATACATCCTCCAACAGGAGATTCTCATATCCCGCTCTCTGAGCCGCTATAGAATAATCGTCATCCTCAAACATCCCGATCCCGTAATGCTCATCTAACAAGCCAATCTCATCAGTCAGCTTTCTGGGGAACATCACACAGAACATCGCAAGGACTCCGTCATGGAGATATGTCATCCCCATATGGTCAGCTGTATAGGCATATGCGGCGGCAGGCATATCCCCAAGGCCGGTGTAGCCCAACTGGACCATGGCCTCGTTCCCGATAGAATTGGTAACAGGCCCTACGATACCGATCTTCTTTTCACCTGCTAAAAACCGCTTGACCATACCGGTGAGCCAGCCGCGCGTTACCACAGTATCATTATTGAGCAGCACGATATACTCGCCAGTAGAAGCACGGATACCGTCGTTATTTCCTCCGGCAAATCCGCGGTTGGTCGTGTTCAACACGACTTTGATATTTTCATGCAATGCTTCCATCTCTTTCAAATATCCCGCTGTTTCATCAGTGGAATCGTTGTCCACCAGCACGAGTTCATAATTGGGATAGGCTGTTTTTTTCAAAATGCTCTGGACGCACTTCTTCGTGTAATCCAATTGGTTGTAGCACAAAACAATGATACTGATTTTTGGGAACTGCCGCTCTGCAGCAAGGCTGAATTGGGATACCCGCACAGACCAGTCGTTCTCCTTTGCAAACTCCATACAGGCCTGAGGATCCGCCAGAGTATCTTCACCCTTTAGGCACGCTTCCACATAGTCGCCAAAGGTCCTGTTATCATTTGCCAGATAGACATACCGGTCCTTGAACGGCTCAAGCTCCGGGATCTCTGTTGCCACTACCTTTTTTCCTGCAGAAAGGTATTCATAGAATTTGACCGGATTTGTCGCTTGGATCAGACTGGTCGAAGCGTCAAACGGGATCAGGCAGACATCGAATCCTCTCAGGTATTGCGGCAACTCAGAATACGGTTTTTCCCCCAGCAGACGCACATTTTTCAGCTTTTTCAGCCGTGCTTCTCCGTCTGTAACGGAACCGATCAGTACGATATCGGTCTCAGGGAAACGTTCGGAAAGATATTCAATCTTTTCAAAATCAAACCAGTGAGCGATCGCGCCATAATAGCCGATCGTCTTTTTCTCACCGCTGCTCTCTCCATACGCCTGATAGAAGTGCGTAAACTCTGTTCCGTTGCGAATGATCTGGACATTTTCGTTGTACTTTTTCGCGATCTCGCCAAGGTAGCTGGAACTCGCTGCGACCATATCGCTTTCGCGCAGCAGCTTCACACAGGCTTCCTCTATGAAGCGTTCCTCTGCATTGTCAAACCCGCTGTAATCATCCATGTAGTCTGTGACCAGAGTAAATCCATACTGCTTTTTCAGATAAAGCATTCCATTTACCCAGTTGGGATAATCGGCGATCAGCAATGCGTCTCGGATCCCATTCTCAAAGACGATCTGATCCAGGAGCGCATTGATGTCCGCACCGGCATCCTCAAAATTGGTAGAATACACTGCCCCGTGCAGGCTGTTTGGCAAGACTACCTGCCAAAGGCCGTCCTTGATCTCTGAGATGACCGGCTTGCCGCTTGGACTGAAGTTGGCATTGATATAGAACACCCGATGGCCTTCTCTGGCAAAATGATCTGCGATCTGCTGAGGCCGCTGGTAACGGAAATGATAATCGATGACCGAGAAGACGATCACATCATATTTGACATAATCCTCATCGATGCACGCGCACACCTGTTCGGGCAGCTTGACCTGCTCATCCTCGGCTGACATATCCGATACTTCCTGTCCATCGAGGACTTCGTTTTGCCCGGTGAGCAGAGATATCACAGAGAACAGCGGATTATACCGGTGGTCCATATTGGGGATATGCCGGAACCAGCCCATGATCCATTTCCGGAACTTTCTGCGCTCCGCCTTATCCTTGTGGAAGCCCTGGTGCAGGATACGGTTAAATAGATGGACCAGTTTGAACAGTCTGGAGCGGGTCATGTCGTCCAACTGCCGCAGGGCATCTGCATTCCGCTTTTCGCTCCTCTCCAGCTTTTTCTGCAAGGACCGCTTTTCGCTGTCTGTCCGGAGCAATTCTTCCTTACGGGCCTCCACATCTTTCTGCAGAGTCTTCATCTGCTCACTGCTCTCCGTCAGCTGCCGTTGCAGAGCTGACGCCTGCTCGTTTCTCTCCGTCAGCTGCCGTTGCAGAGCTGACGCCTGCTCGTTTCTCTCCGTCAGCTGCCGCTGCAAGGATACCACCTGCTCGGCCTGCTCTGTCAACTGCTGCTGCAGGGCTAACGTCTGCTCCTCCTGCTTTGTCAGCTGACGCTCCAGGTGGCTGACGGTCTCGCTACCGCTCTTTACCATCTCATCCAGCGCCTTCCGGTGCGCATTTCGCTCCGCCTCAGCCGCCGCGACCTGCTGCTCCAGCTTTTCTTGTAATTCTGCCAACGCCGCAGCTTTTTCCTGCTTCAGTGCACGATATTCAGAGTCATCAAACAGATCTGAAAGGCGGCGATCCTCCGGCAATACACTTTCTCTGGAATAGACCACCAGTATCTGCTCTCCCGGCCAATAGGGGGAATTTCTCCTCTCACAGTCGATGATCTTAAAATGGGAAAGTACGTGATCACCGATCCGCAGTGGGAAAAACTCCTCATCAAACATATGAAAATGCTCAGCGATATCCAAAGTGTCATGCAGCGGATGGATCAAAATCGCATGGCACTTTGCCAACTCTACTAGGGAGCGCATATTCTCTGCGGGAGACTGCAGATGTTCCAGCACATTGGAAACAAATATGACGTCCGCAGTCTCTTTCTGTGTGTAAACATCTCCCTGAAGGAACCGGCAGAAGGGATATTTTTTCTCGGCCTGTTTCACGGCCGCTTCCGACACATCGATACCGATGGTATGACAGGAGGGAAAACGGCGAGCTAGCGTCGCTGTTCCGCCGCCCTCCGCGCATCCAACGTCAAAAACCGTCCACTCATGACGTGCCAGTTCCCGATCCAGCCAAGCCGGAAAGGCATCCAGGGCGATCTGGGAGAAAAAGGCCGATTGCAGGTCTCCGTCATAATGGTCCCAATCACCAGAAACGAACCGCTCATCCCAGTACTCTTTTGAATTCACTTTCTCCATTTGATGTTACTCTCCTCTCAGGGATCGATCCGGTCCAATTTGTTTAGTGCCTCCGTGATGACGGCCATTCTCGAATCCCAGCAATTCTCCTCCACAAAGCGCGATCGCTGCTCCTGACAGCCAAACGGGACGGGAAGGTCCCGGCCCACAAGCTCCCGAAGCTGCTCCTGTGTGCGGTATGTGAAGACCAGAGACCCGAACTTGTTCATTTCCAGACTGTCCGCAGCCAAGATTGGTTTGTTCTGCGCCAGGTATTCATAGATCTTCACTGGATCGATGGTGTCGATCAGGGGCGTTCTCTGGAAGGGATACAGGCAGACGTCAAAGCTGCGGATCCATCCGTCCACCCTTTCCTTTGGTATCCTCCCGGTACAGACCAGGCGCGGGTGGACTGGGAGTTCGATCTCGCTGGGGCCTACCAGCACCACCCGGTCGCGCTGATCCGCATCCAGGATCGTCTGGATCGCGTCCACATCGAACCAGTGGCTGATCATCCCCACATAGCCGAATACCCGACTAGGCAGCTTTTCCGGCGTTCCGCCGGTCAGGTGCGCCATTGCGCTCCGATCCACCGCGTTGGGCACCACATACGGACACTTCCCTTTTTTACGGAATTCATCACGAAACCTCTGTGCGGTCACAAATAAAAGGTCCGCCCTCTCCACCAGCGGCGGCTCCACCTTCCGAATCAGTTTTTTCAGCAGCCCGTTTTTCGTGATCTGGATATCATCGTCCATCTTGTCATAGACGATAGTCCCCCGGTATCCCTTCAGCAGCGAATACCAGGGGCAATATCCAATCCAGACCAGATCTGCTTCCTGCAAATATTTTCTCAGCTGCAGCCGCTCTGAAAAGGCGACCCATCCGCCCAATGCCTCCAGAGAGCGGTGGACGGAAAAAGCACCGCTCAGTCGGACGACTTTCAGGTGTTCCTTGACCCGGTAGGCGTATCCGCCCGGCTTTTCCCCACCTTTGAGCAGAAATTTCATCATGCTCACCGTCGGGTCCACATAGGTGACCTCATGTTGCCTGGCCAGGCCCTCCGCGATATACTGGGGCCGCTGCTTCAGGCCCTGATATTCAATGGGTGAAAAGTAAAGGATCTTCACGCCTGTCCCTCTTCATAAGCACGGCACACATCCGCCGCCGGGCCGATCATCTTCATAGTTCCCTTCTCCAGCCAGATGGCCCGACTGCACATCTCCGTGATCTGTTCGGCAGAATGAGATACCAGCAGCACCGTTGTGCCGCCGCTCATCAGCTCCATCATCCGGTTTTTGCTCTTTTTCTGGAATGCCGCGTCTCCCACAGACAGGATCTCGTCCACGATCAGTATGTCCGGCTTCACCACCGTGGCGATGGAAAAGGCCAGACGGGTGATCATACCGGAGGAGTAATTCCTCAGCGGCATCTCAATAAACTCACCAAGCTCAGAAAAATCCACGATCTCCTGATACTTTTCCTTCAGAAAATCCTCGGAATAGCCCAGAATGGCACCGTTGAGAAACACGTTCTCCCGTCCGGTCAGCTCCAGATCGAATCCGCTGCCCAGCTCCAGCATGGGGACGATATTCCCGTGGACCGTCACAGTCCCCTTCGTGGGCTTCAAAATGCCGGAGATGACCTTCAGCATCGTGCTTTTCCCGGCTCCGTTGGCACCCACCAGACCCAGCACTTCGCCCTTCTCAATGGAAAAATCCACATCCTGCAGCGCCCAAAATTCCTTATATTGCAGTTTTCCCTGCAGCGCCTGCACCAGAAACTCCTTCATTCCGGAAACGCGCTCGGCGGACATTCGATAACACAGGGAAACATGATTGACTTCGATCATGACACTACCTCACAGATACAGGACAAAGCGGTCCTGGGCCTTTTTGAATACCAGTGCGCCCAGAAACAGCGGGATCAGGGACACCGCCGCGCACAGCAAGTACGCCTTCGGTTCGGGAGAGACTCCGTTAATCAGCAGGATCCGCATGATACGGATGATATGATAGAGCGGATTCATCTTGTACAGCGTCATATACTGGGCAGGGATGATCTCCGCGTCATAGAAGATGGGGGTCAGATACATCCACAGCATACTGATGACCCCCCAGAGGAACTGGGTGTCCCTGAAAAAGACCATCATGGAAGCCAGTAGCAGACCCATGCCAAAGGAAAATAGAAACAGGCAGAGGATGGGGAACGGCAGCAGAAGGATCCTGACCGTGAGACGCGTACCTGTCAGCAGCATAACGATGACCAGCGGGATCAATGACAGCCCCAGATTCACAGTGGAAGAAATGGCACGGGAGAGCGGGTACATATACTTCGGAACGTAGACCTTGGTGATCAGAGCAGTGTTCCCGGTGATGGAGGTCAGGCAGGAGCCGGTGACTTCACTGAAGAAATTCCAGCAAACGATACCGGTCAGCAGATATACCGGAAAATTCACGATGTTGGACTTGAACAGTGTGGAGAACACGATATACATGACCATCATCGTCAGCAACGGATTCATGAAGCTCCACAACACGCCCAGAATACTGCGCTTGTACTTGGTCTTGAAATCCCGCTGCACCAACTGCTTGAGCAGGAAACGGTACCGTGTCGCGGCAGACAGCAGCCGGAGAATCAGGTTGGATCTGCCCCGCCTATCGCTGTCGATCATCCACCAGCAGAACAGCAGCAGCAGGACCAGCAGAGCGGCCATCGTGTGCCAATAATACCGGGCCAGCGGATACCGGCTTTCTCCTCTGACAGACAGGCAAAGCTGCCCAGTCACGGCATCCCCATCGACGGACAAAGGATGCTCCACAGGAATGTCCAATTCATACTTTCCAGCGCTGATGGTGTCGCCGTAGAACAGGGACACAGCGTTTCCAGTACTTCCGGCGACAGAGGTCACTTGCAGGGTCAGCATCTCGCCCCGGTGGCCGCCGGTGGAGTTTTCTACAGGGATGCTCCACAGGAAGCTGTCCGGCAGGCCTGCCGTATTCAGGCCAGCGGACGCCACCGTTTGACCGTCTCCGTCCAGGACTGTCAGCCGCAGTTCATCGTCAACGTTCTTTCCATAATTCGTGCCCAGAAGGGTAAGTTCTGTGATCCGGTCACATTCAGAGACAAACACCTGCTCCAGCACGGTATTTGTCAGGATCTCCGGCGTGACTGCTTTTTCCCGGACCATCTGGCTGGTGACCGTCCCACTTTCAAAGCCCTCTCCGGCGACCAGTCGGAAAGCGACCGTCAGTATCAAAAACGTCGCCACGGCATAAGCGCATATTTTTTTTACGTTCATTGGCACTCAGCTTTCCAAATAGTGTTTCAGCGCATTTTTCCAGAAAGGCAACCTGAAGAACCCGCTGTCTTGCAGGCATTGCTTGCTCAGTCTGGAATTTAGAGGCCGCTTTGCCTTTGCGGGATACGCGCTGCTGGGGATCGGGTTCACCGTAGCATTTCTTCCACTCAGTCGGAATATTTCCTGCGCAAACTCCGCCCAGGAACAGCTCCCCTCATTGGTGGCATGGTAGATGCCGTACCGCTCCGTCTGCACCATGTCGCACAGCAGCGGCGCCAGGTCCGCCGTATAGGTGGGGGAACCGATCTGGTCGCAGACAACGTTCAATTCCGACCGCGTCTCTGCCAGGCGAAGCATGGTCTTCACAAAGTTATTCCCATTTTTCCCGAAAACCCAGGAAATACGGACGATAAAATAATTCTTCAGCATACTCTGCACAGCCAGCTCTCCCGCCAGCTTGCTCCTGCCGTACACATTCTCCGGCCTGACCGGATCCGTCGGCTCGTAAAACCGGTCGCCCGTCCCAGGAAATACATAATCCGTAGAGATATACAGCATCCTGCTTCCCAGCTTTCGGCAAGCTTCCGCGATGTTCCGGGTCCCGTCCGCGTTGACCGCCCAGCACTTCTCCGGCTCATCTTCCGCCAGATCCACCTTCGTATAGGCTGCGCAGTGGATCACCACATCCGGACGGGTATCTTCCATATAACGCAGCACCGCTCCGCAGTCTGTGATATCCATTTCTTTTGAAGCAGGAGCGCAGAATGGGATTCCTCTCTTCTCCAGCTCCAGACAAACATCATGGCCCAGCTGACCGCTGGCTCCGGTGACTAAAACTTTCACGACGATCTCCTTAAGAACATTTTGACGATTTGATCCGGCAGGAAGCACATGGCAATCTCGAACACTGCCTCATAAGGGCTGAACCCTCTGTATCGCCAGATACTCCGGATGTGCTTTTGTTCTCTGGCCTCTATGAACGCAGCCATTTCGGGGCTCGGCTCCGCCAGCCGCCGGTAGGCTGCCAGCCGTTCCTTAAAAGGCAGGATCCGCTTTGACCGGTAACTTGCCTTACTGTCCACTCCCGTGAGGATCCCGGTCTGGTTATCCCCGTGCTGCCGGTAGCCCTGCAACGGCTGTTCCACAAACTGTACCTCCCCCAAAAGCGCGGCAACGATGGCGATCCATTGATCGCAGACGGTCTGGACCGGGAATGGCACCGCCTTCTTCGCCGCCTCCGCCCGGACCAGCATGGAACACCCCGCTGTGCAATTCCGGAAAAAGTAGGCTTCCGCCAAACCCTCTCCCTGCACATAGCGTAGCCTCGGACGGATCTCTTTCAGGGATCCGGCGATCTTCCTGCCGTCTCCGTCGATGATCTCCATATCGCAATAGGCCATCTGCGTATGTTCAGCCATGGTCGCTTCCAAACAGGAGAGTTTCTGCGGAAGCCATACATCGTCCTGGTCACAGTAGGCGAAGTATTCCCCCTCCGCCTCCCTGGTCAGCAGCTCAAAGGTCCCGTTGGAGCCCAGATTCTTCTCATTGCGCCTGATCTCATAGGGAAACGCACGGATACAGTCCTGCACGCAGGACTGTATCTCATCAAACGGCACCGTAGGAGAGCAGTCATCCCGGATGTAAAGCATCAGATTCGGATACGTCTGAGCGTTCAATGACAGCAGCTGCTCCCGCAGCCAGTCTATCCGGGGCTCATACACTGCCATCAGGGTGGCGATGCGGGGCTTACCGGTTTCCGTACATCCGCTCATAGTAGTTCTGATATTCTCCGTTGATGATGTTCTCCCACCACTCCCGGTTCTCCAAGTACCACCGGATAGTTTTCTTGATGCCGTCGGCGAACTTCGTCTCCGGCAGCCAGCCCAGCTCGTTGTAGATCTTGGTGGGATTGATGGCGTAGCGCATATCGTGGCCCTTCCGGTCCGTGACGTGGGTAATGAGACTCTCAGGCTTGCCAAACTCCTTACAGATGAGCTTCACGATATCGATATTCCGCATCTCATTGTGACCACCCACGTTGTAGACCTCGCCCACCCGGCCCTTCCGGACGATCAGGTCGATGGCCCGGCAGTGATCCTCCACGTACAGCCAATCCCGGACGTTCAGGCCCTCACCGTACACCGGCAGGGGCTTGTCCGCCAGGGCGTTGGCGATCATCAGGGGGATCAGCTTCTCGGGGAAGTGATAAGGGCCGTAGTTGTTGGAGCAGCGGGAGATAGTCACCGGCAAGCCGTAGGTCCGGTGATAGGCCAATACCAACAGATCCGCCCCGGCCTTGGAACTGCTGTACGGAGAGCTGGTGTGGATTGGCGTCTCCTCGGTGAAGAACAGGTCCGGCCGGTCCAGGGGTAGGTCGCCATAGACCTCGTCGGTGGAGACCTGATGATACCGCCGGATGCCGTACTTCCGGCAAGCGTCCATCATGACGGCCGTGCCGAGGATATTGGTCTGGAGGAACACCTCCGGGTTTTCGATGGAACGGTCCACATGGCTCTCCGCCGCGAAGTTGATGACCACGTCAGGATGCTCTTCCTCGAACAATCCATATACCGCCTCCCGGTCACAGATGTTGATCTTGCAGAACCGGAAGTTGGAATGCTCCATGGCCTCTTTCAGTGTGGACAGGTTCCCCGCGTAGGTCAGGCAGTCCACGCAAACCACCCGGTCCTCCGGGTGGTTTTTCAGCATATAGTAAATGAAATTGCCGCCGATAAAGCCGGCGCCGCCGGTTACGATCACAGTCATAGCGTTCTCCTTAAAAGCCGGTTTCGGCGTCTTTCAGCCATGGGGAATTCTGATCCTTCTGAGACAGAATGAGGTCCTCGACGCCCCAGTCAATGGCCAGTTCCGGGTCATTCCAACGGATGCCACCATCCGCTTCCGGCGCATAGTAGTTATCCGCCTTGTACAGGAACTCCACATGGTCCGTCAGCGTCACAAAGCCGTGGCCAAAGCCACGGGGGATCAGCAGCTGCCGCTTGTTTTCCTCAGACAGTTCCACCGCCACCCACTGCTTGTATGTGGGGCTGACAGGCCGCAGGTCCACCGCCACGTCCAACACGGCGCCCCGGGCGCAGCGCACCAGCTTGGCCTGGGCCTTGTCACCCTTCTGGAAATGGAGGCCCCGGAGAGTCCCCTTCACCGTAGAGGAGGAATGGTTGTCCTGCACGAAGTCGTAGAACAGCCCCGCCTTTTCAAACTCCCGTTTGGAGTAGCTCTCCATAAAGAAACCCCGGTGATCGCCGAACACCTTGGGTTCTACAATGACCACACCGTCAATTTTTGTCTTGATAAAATCCATGATGCACCTCAGTAGATGTACTTGCCGCTGGCCACGTTATGCAGATGCTTGCCGTAGGGAGATTTGCCGTACAGGGCGGCAGACTCCTCCAGCTTTTCCTTGGTGATCCAACCGTTTCGATAGGCAATCTCCTCGATGGCAGAGATCTGGATGCCCTCCCGGGATTCGATGACCCGGACAAACTCCGCGGCTTCCGCGAGAGAGTCCACCGTGCCGGTGTCCAGCCACGCATAGCCTCGGCCCAGCGTAATGACATTAAGGGCGCCCTCTTCCAGATAGATGCGGTTCAGGTCCGTAATCTCCAGTTCCCCACGGGCGGAGGGCTTCAGCGCCTTGGCACGCTCACAGACTTTTTTGTCGTAGAAATACAGCCCAGTGACAGCGTAGTTGGACTTGGGCTGGCCAGGCTTCTCCTCAATAGACACCGCACGGCCTTCCTTGTCGAACTCCACCACACCGAACCGTTCCGGATCTTCCACATAGTAACCGAACACTGTGGCACCGTCTTCCTGAGCCACCGCTTTCCTTAGGTGGGCAGTCAAACCGGCACCGTAAAAGATGTTGTCGCCCAAAATCATGGCACACCGGTCATCACCGATAAACTCTTCACCCAAGATAAATGCCTGAGCCAAGCCGTCGGGGGAAGGCTGCACCTTATAGGAAAGCCGAATACCAAATTGGCTGCCGTCCCCCAGCAGACGCTCAAAATTCGGTAGGTCATGAGGAGTAGAGATAACAAGAATATCCAGAATGCCTGCCAGCATAAGCGTGGACAGCGGGTAATAAATCATTGGTTTGTCATAAATGGGCAACAACTGTTTGGATGTGACCATCGTCAGCGGATACAACCGCGTCCCACTGCCACCAGCCAAAATGATGCCTTTCATCGACCTTCCCCCATTTTTATGACCATTCCTTTCCGCTGCGCTCCAAGGCACCAAAGGGAATGAAACACAGTGCCTCTAACGCAGCAAGTCAAAAATTGTTAGAATAGGCTTGAGGAAGCAGGCACACTACAG
>Ga0129307_1001594_pt1 | contig 22845 bp, 18 predicted proteins | sample P1105metagenome_FD_94437 | JGI IMG/M metagenome (GOLD analysis project Ga0129307, IMG submission 94437) | Capybara group fecal microbial communities from Wisconsin, USA - P1105 metagenome | ecosystem: Host-associated > Mammals > Digestive system > Large intestine > Fecal | place: USA: Wisconsin... | reverse complement strand
GGTTTTAATCCTTGTTGTAATGGAATGTTTTCGAAAGAGACCAATCACCTGCCTTTCGCCGCATGTACCGAAGTTTTAATCCTTGTTGTAATGGAATGTTTTCGAAAGTTGTATCAATGGCTTAATAAAAATGATGATGAGGGTTTTAATCCTTGTTGTAATGGAATGTTTTCGAAAGAATTTAATCAACTTGTTTTTTAGAAACTACCAGTTTTAATCCTTGTTGTAATGGAATGTTTTCGAAAGAAAGAACAGATTAGTACTTCTGTTCCAATGTATTTGTTTTAATCCTTGTTGTAATGGAATGTTTTCGAAAGTTATTTAATGTATTTCATTATAACCTAAATAGTTTTAATCCTTGTTTTAATGGAATGTTTTCGAAAGACCGCTGTATCCTACCTCAACAGGTATGCACAGATGTTTTAATCCTTGTTGTAATGGAATGTTTTCAAAAGAAAGTAGAAACGGGTTCGTTTCCCGTAGGGGTTACAAGTTTTAATCTTTGTTGTAATGGAATGTTTTCGAAAGCAAATGGAGGAAATGAATAGAACGGCACAAATGAGGTTTAATCCTTGTTGTAATGGAATGCTTTTAGACTAAACTAAGAACGATGTAATTGATGCATAATTGTCTTAATCCTTGTTATAATGGAATTTCTCTCGAAAGATGATATGTAATGATAATGCTTATGAGAAGTGTTTTTTAATCCTTGTTGTTATGGAATGTTTTCGAAAGTCTATGGATGCGTTCGACCGGAAGAGCGATTTGCGTTTTAATCCTTGTTGTAATGGAATGTTTTCGAAAGTGGATAAACGATTATCTCTATTCGGAGGTTGTTTAGTTTTAATCCTTGTTGTAATGGAATGTTTTCGAAAGTACTGAAGAAAAAGCTTCGTGTCTGAGGAAAGTGAGTTTTAATCCTTGTTGTAATGGAATGTTTTCGAAAGGACACCTGCATCGCCAGTTCCAACCCCGAGAGACAAGTTTTAATCCTTGTTGTAATGGAATGTTTTCGAAAGTGGACCGAAGGCGGGTTACAAAAACAATATTGGGGTTTTAATCCTTGTTGTAATGGAATGTTTTCGAAAGTTGATCGGAATGGGTGTCAAAAACAAAGCCATTTGTTTTAATCCTTGTTGTAATGGAATGTTTTCGAAAGGCTAAAAAAGCTAAGGCTGAAACTGCCGCCAAAAGTTTTAATCCTTGTTGTAATGGAATGTTTTCGAAAGTATAATCCCACTCATAGAAAGAATTGATAAAAGAGTTTTAATCCTTGTTGTAATGGAATGTTTTCGAAAGGAAAATGAACATCAATTACACATACGTTAAAGTTTTAATCCTTGTTGTAATGGAATGTTTTCGAAAGGTTATTAGGGTAGTCGTGGTAATATGCGGTATAAGTTTTAATCCTTGTTGTAATGGAATGTTTTCGAAAGAAGCCAGCATTGCTGGGTAAAAACCGAGTATGAAAGTTTTAATCCTTGTTGTAATGGAATGTTTTCGAAAGAGCACTTGGTGCCGGCTTCATAGTCCTCGTGTTAAGTTTTAATCCTTGTTGTAATGGAATGTTTTCGAAAGGACGGCCGTAAGTATTTAACAACGCCGATAATTTGTTTTAATCCTTGTTGTAATGGAATGTTTTCGAAAGAAAAATGAAAAGTATTGATGAATTTTGAAATGTGTTTTAATCCTTGTTGTAATGGAATGTTTTCGAAAGTTGATGAAAACCGAATACCACTCACGGCAAATCTCAAAGTTTTAATCCTTGTTGTAATGGAATGTTTTCGAAAGAAAAAAAACGCAAACAATTATTTTTCTTAAGTTTTGTTTTAATCCTTGTTGTAATGGAATGTTTTCGAAAGAGGACCAGTCCTCCTTCAGGGAAGGCGTAGTCGCTTGTTTTAATCCTTGTTGTAATGGAATGTTTTCGAAAGAAAAAAAAATTATGGTACATGGTGTTTATTTATCGTTTTAATCCTTGTTGTAATGGAATGTTTTCGAAAGAATAATTATATTGTTAATAGAAATAATAAATGGGTTTTAATCCTTGTTGTAATGGAATGTTTTCGAAAGGGCAAACAACGCCATATATGATGTTGTAATACGGTGTTTTAATCCTTGTTGTAATGGAATGTTTTCGAAAGAAAAATAATATTATGTCTAAAATTGAAGAGTTAAAGTTTTAATCCTTGTTGTAATGGAATGTTTTCGAAAGCAAATTCGTTATATGGGATGCTGTCATGAATATGTTGTTTTGATCCTTGTTGTAATGGAATGTTTTCGAAAGAAGAAAATGAAAAAATTTATCAGCAAATTACTATGCGTTTTAATCCTTGTTGTAATGGAATGTTTTCGAAAGTTCCGGTTCAAACTCATTTTTTTGTGGGAATTAATCGTTTTAATCCTTGTTGTAATGGAATGTTTTCGAAAGAGTCTAATTTTCAGCTGTTTACAATTCTCTTTTAAAGTTTTATGAACAATCTTATGGGTATTAATCACCTGTAAGTCAATGCAGTTAGTGTTTATGAGCCAAAATTTTCGCAAATGTACCTCTTTTTTAATGTCAAATGCTGAAATTCTCGTGTCTTGTTTTTTATAATTCTCTTAATATCAGACATTTGCCTAAGAGAAAAATTTCGCAAATGAATTTCTCTTTTTGGGATTTTCGCACTCTTGCGAAAAATGGCACCCCCAAATGCCGCTTTTTACGCCTCAAAAATAGCCATTTTTCGCAAATGATGCAAATGAAAAGGCAAAAAAAGGGATTTGCGAAAAAATTGCAGCCTACACTTTTGGAAGCAAAATAGACAAGATGCTCATTATAAGCACTTTGGCTGTTTTTGCATTTTTCGCAAATGATTTTGTGTCAAAATGTCAATGAGCGCGTTACTTTAGATAAGCCGATGCAACGGTAATCCTTACTTCAAGTTTTTTCTATTAGTCGGGTAAAAGGATGGCTCTTCCCGTCTTAATCCTTGTTTTAATGGAATATATTTTCTGTAGATTGCATCAGTGAAATCAGTAAGGATTAGGAATAATCAGTTGACTAAATATCCTCGTCAATTTTCTCATTAATTGCCTCCAGATATGCATTGATATCTATGGCAGGGACAGTACCAATAACTTTCAGATAACTTACCAACTGGAGAAAGAAAGTAAAGAGCGACACTTCCGCCTTGCTGAATTTGATTTCTTTCACTTCGCGGCTCTCATACACGTGTTCAAGGTATTTGCGTTTTTCTTCTATACCCTTGTTGGGGTCAATATCTTCTGGTTTCTTCTCATAATAATCAACATAGAAACTACCAGAGTCACAGAAGCATCCCATATCCAATGTCCGATAACCTTTGAGTTCTCTCAAATGCTTCTTGATGGTATCATTATCCCTATACGAATTCGTAGTTGTAAGTATGCCGCCAATAATCTTTGTAAGATTTCTTGCTGGTGTTGTTCTGCCAGAAGCCACCATTCCGATACTGGTTCGTTTCAGTTTGCGTACACTCTCCACTTTCTTGGCAGCATATTCAATATGCTGCGCATTTACTTCTTGTTTCACTTCAAAGACAGCATACACGCTCTCCGCAGGAATATACATGAAACCATCTTGATTGAAAATGAAGGGGGTGTACAAGCTATCATAGATAACAATGTCAATCTGATCGCTCATATTTCCTGTAGGATCTATTACAAAAGCCTTATCCACCTTATACCTTTCAGGTAGATATTCACGTAGGAATTTAATCCACTGTATCTCTGTTGCATCTCCCTTGCTGCCTGGATGCACAATATTGCCTCTATTCGTTTGTAAAGAGGCCAACATTTGTTTCTGAAGACTGTGAAAGAGTCCTTTTAAATCTATTTTTTCCATAAACTTTTATATTAATTGAGATTATCTGCATCTATAAGAAGTTCTTTCCTCGTTTTTCAATCCTTAGAACTTATTCATTTTGAACCTTTTTTTGTCCCTTGCTGTTCATCGAATACAGCAGAGGAGTATTCATCACCGATGAGAGAAGCGAGACGCTTTTGAGATCCTTTAAGTTTTCTTTTTTCCTTGTTGGAAAGCAGCTGGAAGGCATTGACAAGAGCCACTTTTTCATCATCTCCAAAGGAATTAGCATCCTCTTCAAGCCATTTTTCGAGACATTTCAGAATGAGCCCGCAACTATTTTTCCCTTTCAGCAGGTCGGAAAGTGGCTGTAAATATTGCTTCCTTTTATCCTCATTAGCCTTACGTTGTTCCTCCTCGTAGTTAATGGACTTATGGATTTTTGTCAACAGTTCTTGATGCTCTGGACCGTCAGGCCAAAGGCTTTCAGCTATGAGAACCAATTCTTCCGCCTCCTTGTTCTTATCGTCAAGATACAATTGTTTGGCTTGCGAGATCAGTTCTTCATATTCCTTTTGGAGTATTTGCTGTCGTTTAGCCTTTTCCATCATTTCTTTCTTTTCCTGCTCTTTAAGTCTCAATATTTCAGACCTTCTTTCTGGAGCCAACCTGATGTCGTTCATCATTACCTGGTGCTCCTCGTAGATGGCAGACAATTCCTCGGCTGCCTTGTCCTTAGGAACGCAGCTGAGTCTCGCGAACCCCATCAGCATCAGTTTACCGTTGTATTCAGCAATTTTCCTTGACTTGTATTTCTTTTTGCCATATATGAAGCCAGTATTGATGTAGTTGTTGACATATTGCCAGTCACCTGTTATCGAGTGAAAGCCCACGCCGGCGGACATCTTCATCAGACACGAGCTGTTGTCATCAGGAATCAAGCCAATCAAGTAGTCGATGCAGTCAACTATCTCGTCAGACCTATCCGCCTCAAAATGAGAGAAGAATTTTTTCTCTTTTCTAAGATAGTTCTTCGTAACATTGTTGATGACTTTGAAAAGTTTCTTGATGCCCTCACCCATCAACGCTTGTTTCTTATCAACATGAGGAGTGCCGTTTTCGATAACTGTGAGTAGTTGTTCGTAACTCGCTGCCGCCATAATAATAGTGCCCAGTCCTTTCTCACCAGGAGGAACGCATTCATATAGCGTATTGAACTTATTTGCTTGGAATTTGTCAGAAGTAGCTTTCATGGATTCTTTCCATCCTCCTGCCCATTCTTGGTATTGGTCAATATGGAGGTTGAATATTTTGGTGTTGGCGAGGATGGTACGTTTCATCTCGACATCACCTATTTGAAGAAATCTCATAAAGTCATCCCCAGTTTTCATACTTCCAAACACCTCTTTGTCGTTCCTTTCCTCGTCTCTAAGGAAATTGAACAGAGCTGACCTGATGGATCCTTTGATGGAACTACCAGGTACGAGCGGCCTGTCGAACAACTGCGTTCTGAGGAATGTTTTTATTGGGTTGTCTGTTATCACAGGAAGGTCAAATACATACCTGGACACTTCCTCGATGTGATTCCCAAGCAATTTACAGATGCTCTCCTCGTCTTGATTGATGAAACACATATTTATCTTGTCGATGTCAAGACCGTATTCCACCATTTTCCTGATGTCCAGGACATACAGTTTGTTTTTATACTGTACGAAGTCAGCTCCTTTGACCCAGTCGTTCTGATTGCCGGCACCGACAGAAAGAGGTGTGACCACCTCCAGTTGGAAATTGTATCTTTGGTTAGTCATAATTGAACATTTCTTCTGATTGGAAGCATGATGGCTCGTCCGTCCCTCCATACGGGATGAGACACATTGATGCCGGAGGGTGCCAGGTCAACGATTTTGCCCATAGTGGATTTTCCCGAACATTTGAAAACCGATCCTGGTAGGAAGGAGTAGATGGCATCTTTCCTCAGCGTGTTGTAAGGGAAGGACGTAATCCAGCCCCCTCTTCTCTCGAAATCATACGCCACAGCCTCAGAGTCAAGCATTTCTTGCAGAGCTGTCTCCGACTCAGGAATGAGAACCGACAATGCCACCTGATGATCCGCATTCTCCGGGGTGTCGATATCGATTTGACCTTTTGAGAAGGAGAACCTCCCGAAGCCAACGTTCCTGTCTGTACCAATGCCCTCTTCGGCCAGTAGAGCCACGGCCTTGTCAGCCTTCGACGTGTCCCCTACGACGAGAAAGTAGAGTCCGGAGTAGTCTTTGAAGAAAACCCTGTCCACGAAGTAAGGCAAGGCGTCGTCCTGCCCAGTCCTGTCTTCGATTTTGGCTCTTTGTATGACATTTGAAATAATGAAATCATCGTTTTCATAGTTCATCTCCATATTGGTCAGGTACTCCCCATGAATATACGAGAATTCATTTTCAGTTGTTCCATAGATATTCCTCTCTCCAGAGAGGATGCGATAGTAAAGATTGGTACTGGCCCATTTCACCTTTTTTATTTTCTTCGCCATCGATGGATCCTCGATGTGTGCAAGTTCAGCTGCCATCGGCAAGGGCAGGAAATATTCAGGTTCGCTGTCAGCATTTTTTTGATAATATGGGAACATACTGCTGACAATAAATCCCAAGTCACCATTCGCCGGTATGTCATCACCCGTCTTGGCCAGACAGGAGAACAGAGCCGCCATCAGCGTGTCCGACTGCACGGTCTTCAAGCTGACATCCGCCGCCTCATGCTTGTCGGCAACATGGAGAGGAGAATGGAAATGGAGTTGATAAATTGTAAATGTAGCCATGGTCGGAATGTCAAGCTCCCCAATTATTGTCCTTGGAAAAATCAGATCTTGTAAGTTCACCGAATTTAATCTGACCATAACCTCTTGAACCGCTACCACCAAGGTAGTCGTTTTCAAGTAGTCTCAATCCTTTTTCAAAAAGGGCGAGCAGTTTTTTCTCATCATCGTCGTCCCACACGTTGATGATGAACTCGGCGTTGAAAGCCACTCCTGCAGGCACACGTTCTGTCTGTCTTGGGTGTTCGGCTTTGCCTAATACCCTATCTATCACGTTCTCCCACTTTGTTTCGGTGAAGGGCATCTCCAGGTAGTCGCAAGCTTTCATTGCTTGGATGGACTCTTCTGTCAGCATGGCATCCCTGAAGATGATTTTGGAAGGTTTGTTATCTTTGATTAACAACTTCTTGTTCTCCGTGATGCCAAACATATTGTTGACCTCATCGTTGAGACCCACTGCTCTTGCCCCTGCCACCTGTTCTAACAGACAGCGCATTTTTCCTTTGATAGAACTGCCAGGAATGTAGGGCTGGTTTTCCTTGGTCGCCAGTTTGATGACCGGGGTGTCGATGCCACCGATTTCAACGTTGTCGCTATTGCCACCAATATGCAGTCCTGTGACGAGGGTGATGGTAGTGTTTATCTTGATTTTCTTAACTAATTTTTCCATAATTCATTGATTTTGTCGTATGTAATTGATGATTATTTTTCTTCGTAGAGCTTATGGTATGCCACTATGGCTTCGAAGACATAGATGAAGTTTCTAAAAGCCTTTTCTTTGTCATCGCATCTCTCCACGCAGTCAATGGCATCGGCTATGACTGTGTTGAAGTCCTCGATTTTATAGTGTATTTTCTGCTTCGTTTCCTTCTTTTCCTTCTTTGCCTTTCCTACAGCATAAGCAAGTTTGGGCTTTAGCATAACGAACTCCGTTACGTCGTATCCATTGAGCTGCTGCCGTTTCACCTCTCCGAAGAATCTACGAAGTTGTGTTGTTGTCAGAGGCATATTGCCATCTTCTTTTTTGGCCAAGTATTCGCCAAACTCATTAGCGAAAGAAACTGTGACTTCTGTCACCCTCTCACTAATCTCTGTCTCAGGTATTTTATTTGTCCAACTCATGTTTTTTTGTTTTTGTATGATTAAATATTTTGCCGATAATTTGATATTAGTAGTTTTCTTAATTGTCGAGATCTCTCAGGAGTAGTTCTGCCCATCTGGCAGCGAGAGCCATAAGTTCCAAATTTCTACCATTGTTTCCCATCAGTTCACGGTCTCTGAGGTTGGTGCAGAAATCCTTTACAGCCAAGTTCTTCTCTTCTCTCTCAATCATTCTCGTCAAGTAATAGCTCATATGCCAGATATAACTAAAGTCCTCCGCCTTTCCTTCACGAGCGAGTTGCTTGTTTGTTTGAGCCAAAAAGTCGTACATCATGATTTTGTGCAGGATGCCCTTGCTCATTTTGTAATTGGTGATTAGTTGTATGAATTCATCCTTGAAATTCTTAACATAGTCGAATTCCTTGTTCCACGACACAGTTTTCCCGAGGAAGTGGAATGCGTTTTTCTCACCATTTCGGAATGTCTTAGCTTGTTCCTCTGCCTGTCCTGCCATTTCGGCAGCCTTGGCGATGGGAAATTTGGGGTGTACGACGGCTACACCTCCTGAAATGGTGATGCCATCTTTGGGGAAGTTTTTGGCTGTCTCTTTTCTGATGCGGTCTGCGAAATCTATCGTCTTGTCCCATCTTCCGACGATGAACAGGTCGTCCCCTCCAGAATAGATGATGTTAAGGAAGTCTCTGAATTCTTGTTCTTTCTGCATCTTTTCAATCTCGTAGCTAAAGAACTTGACAAGTCTTGATGAGAACACTTTGTACTCATTGATGGAGGTGAAGCCTTTGATGAATTTTTGCCCCAAGCCATCAACATCCATTCTCAGAACACCTAAGTATGTGTTGCTAGCGTAATCTTCGAATGATTTGAAATGTTGCTGGTTTCTAAGACTTTCACCCAATTGTATTTGTCGCTTTACAGAAGGTAGAACATAAGTGACGGTGTCATCTTCATCGACATTCAGTTGAACACAGTCGGGCGACTCCACGCCTGTGATGGCGCAGACCTTGTTCTTTCCCCCTACAGGAATGGGGCAGAAATAGTCTTTGTAGCCCAATGTCAGGAGGTCTTTGAACTTTTGGCTTTTTTGTTTTGCAAACTCATTGTTGATAATGATCCATAAGTGCCCAGGAGCCACATTCTGTAATCCGTCAGTGTTGACGCTTCCATCGGAATTTTCAGAGAAAGGGGTGCAGCTGATGTTGATGCTTAGTTGTCCGAGATGCTCTTTCCATAAATCTTCTTTGGCAGTCTTAGTGAATTTTTTCACCACTTCCACTGCTTTGTTGGAACAGTCTGCAAGAATGTAGAACTTTCCACCTGAACAGTAAATTATCTCCACGGTTTGGGCTCCAGCTTCCTTTAGTTCTTCGGAGAGTTGCTTGCTGGTGTTCTCCATATACTGAATTAGGTAGAATGACCTTCCTTTTAGACTTACTGCCGCCTTTTTCGAGGAAATGCTATACAAGAATTTCTGTATGCCAGATACGTATCCTCCGATAAATAGTTTTGTATAATCCATATTGAATATTAGAGTTTATTCATTGTTATCATTATTGTCATTGATATGTTCATCGTCAGTCTGTTCCGTCTTCTTCTTTAGGAAAACGGTGCCGAATCCTAAGCTTACACTTTTCCCAAGACCAATGTAGTTCGGTATAGACACATTGCATCTGAAAACAGCGTTAAAAGCCGTCATCAATATACCTTTATGTTGAAGAACTTTGGAGTTGCTCAGCCAACAGATATCGAGTTTAATCTCATCATCAAGTTTGATGTCAAGTCCCTTCATCATGGAGATGATGTTTGCTTTCAGAATATTAGCAAGAAATGCTTTTTTCTCTTGTTCATCGGATATATCCTTGAAAGACTTATAGTTCTTGCTGTTCAAAGGCAACCAGTTTTGGATGTGATATGTGAAGGGGTCAGTCCAAGCCTGAACACGGATTTTCGTAGGGATGACCCTGCCGATGTCCAGCATAACCACACGCTCGCCCACTATGAGGGGTTTGTCATAGTTGGTAATGAACTGTCCGATGGTGTCGGCACCTTCATTGATGCACACTATGGCGGCCTTGCCCTTGATGCGCTTGTATTGTATCAGGGGGTAGGAGTATCTGAAGCCGTCGGGGGTGTGGTTGTGAAACAGGATGTTGCTTTCTTCCATGGATTGGATGACTGCTCCACGGAAAAGGGGGATTTCTTTCGCACTGAGTTCATTGGCGAATTGGATGACCAGTGTTCTTATGGTGTTCATATTTTAGTATTAGGTGATGGGATTGTTTGAGGTTATACTTGTAAGTTGAAATTTTGTTGGCAAATATATGGAAAAATCGATACATTGACCGCTTTATTCAAGTTAAAAAAGGTTAAGGAGGTGGAATTTTAATGTCCCGAGGAGGCGGAGAGGGGTTGAAGTTTGAGGTTTGAGGTTTGAGATTTGAGATTTGAGGTTTGAGGTTTGAGATTTGAGATTTGAGATTTGAGATTTGAGGTTTGAGGTATGGAAATGACAAGTCATTTTCGAATTCTATAGCTTTATTGCGTAAGTTTCGTATCGCTTGCGACGGTAACTTTTCAGCGAATCTTCTTTTTGGGTCGCCTTTGGCGAGAACCAATGGACGACGAAGTCACATCTTTCAAATCTATCCAAATCATTCTATTTTTTTATATGGATAACTATTCTTGGAAACAACTCTATGAGATTTGTTTGATTTGTACCGATTTGTACGATTTCTGCCCGTTAGGGCACTCTAAAACATATTCGCTGAATAGAGTCGCTTGCGACGATAATTCTTCAAAATTCTTTCGACCTGTTGGGATGAAATTCTCAAATTCTTAAATTCGTGATAAATAATACTTTTACGTAATATGTGAGGGTGGAAACTTCAATTAGATAATCATTTATGAAAAAATGCCGCCCAATAGGCGGCATTTTTTTGAATGATGGGGGCTGGATGAAGCATGGTTTCATGCTTGCAGCTGCTTTATGCGTTGTACATCCTTTCTTTTTGCTCCTTGATGGCGTCGTCGTAGATGTAGTCGTCGTATTGCATGAGCTTGTCGATGGTGCCGACGGGGGTGAGCTCGATGATGCGGTCGGCGACAGTCTGGATGAACTCGTGGTCGTGGCTGGAGAAGAGGATGTTGCCCTTGAAGGTGACTAGGTTGTTGTTGAAGGCCTGGATGCTCTCAAGGTCGAGGTGGTTGGTGGGGGTGTCGAGGATGAGGCAGTTGGCGTTTTTGAGTTGCATGCGGGCGATCATGCAGCGCATCTTCTCGCCGCCGCTGAGGACGTTGACTTTCTTCTCCACTTCTTCCTGCTTGAAGAGCATGCGTCCGAGGTAGCCCTTCATCATCACCTCGTTGCCCACGCCGAACTGACTGAGCCAATCAACAAGGTTGAGGTCGCTCTTGAAGAACTCCGTGTTGTCGAGCGGGAGGTAGGCGGTGGTGATGGTGATGCCCCACTTGTATGTGCCGGCGTCGGGTTCGCGGTTGCCGTTGATGATCTCGAAGAGGGCGGTCATGGCCTTGGGGTTGTGGCTGAGGAAGACCGTTTTCTGTCCCTTCTCGATGTTGAAGCTCACGTTGTCGAAGAGCACCGTGCCGTCGGTATCGACAGCCTTGAGGCCCTCCACCTCGAGGATTTGGTTGCCCGGCTCGCGCTCCGGCGTGAAGATGATGCCCGGGTATTTCCTCGACGAGGGGCGGATTTCGTCCACGCTGAGTTTCTCCAGCATCTTCTTGCGGCTGGTGGTCTGCTTGCTCTTCGCCACGTTGGCCGAGAAGCGGCGGATGAACTCCTCCAGTTCCTTGCGCTTCTCCTCCGCCTTCTGCCGCTGGTTTTGTGCCTGGCGCAGGGCGAGTTGCGAACTCTGGTACCAGAAGGAGTAGTTGCCGGCGAAGACGGTCACCTTGCCGAAGTCGATATCCACCGTCTGTGTGCTCACGGCGTCGAGGAAGTGGCGGTCGTGGCTCACCACGAGGACGGTCTGCTCCACGTTGCTGAGGTATTCCTCAAGCCACTGCACGGTGTCGAGGTCGAGGTCGTTGGTGGGCTCGTCGAGCAGGAGGTTGTCGGGGTGTCCGAAGAGGGCCTTGGCGAGCATCACGCGCACCTTCTCGTTGTTCGACAGTTCGTTCATGAGTTTGCTGTGGAGGCCTTCCTTCACGCCGAGGTTGGAGAGCAGCATGGCGGCGTCGCTCTCGGCGTTCCATCCATCCATCTCGGCGAATTTCTCCTCCAGTTCGGCCACGCGGTTGCCGTCTTCGTCGCTGAAGTCAGCCTTCATATAGAGGGCCTCGCGCTCCTTCATGTTCTCCCACAGTGGTTGGTGGCCCATGAGGACGGTGTCGAGGACGGTGAAGTCATCATATTTGAAGTGGTCCTGGTCGAGGACGGAGAGGCGTTCGCCGGGGGCGAGCTCCACCGAACCTTTGTTGGGTTCCAGTTCGCCGCTGATGACTTTGAGCAGCGTGGACTTGCCGGCACCATTGGCGCCTATCACGCCGTAGATGTTTCCGGCGGTGAACTTGATGTTGACGTCTTTGTAAAGGGTTCGCTTTCCGAATTGTACGGCGATATTGGTCAGTGTGATCATGTTGTTGTGGATTTTAGGGTGCAAAGGTACGCATTTTCCCACGAAACGCCAAATATTTCACCTTTTATTGTCTCCTCCCATCCCTCCCGTTCTCCGCAGGCCGAGGTTTCGCCTCGGCAAAAATCCCCCCCCTCCTTCATGTTAATTAAACATAAACCTCTTGCTACTTGGTTAATTTTCCCTAACATGATTCAACAAATTTCGGATTTCTGCGTCTTATAAATGCACGTGATTGGAAATTTAAAGGTCACACAAGTATAAATTTTTTAACAACTACGATTATGAAGAATAAGTTTATCATGCTTTCCATGCTCGCCGCAGCACTCTTCATGGGCAGCTGCGCCAGCAAGAAGGACTTGCTCAACTGCCAGAGCGAGAACCGCACGCTCAGCAGCAACTACCAGGATGCCAAGGACCAGCTTGCCAACGTCAATGCGCAGCTGGCAGCCAGCAACTCACGCGTCGCCAGTCTCGAAGAGCAACTCAAGCAGGCAAAACGCGACTACACCAGACTGCAACGCTCGCTCGACAAGAGCTTGGAGAACTCCAGCCAGACCAATGTGAGCATCGAGAAGTTAGTGGACCAAATCAACGAGTCCAACCAGTATATCCGCCACCTCGTGGATGTGAAGAGCAAGAGCGACTCTCTCTCCATGGTCCTCACCAACAACCTCACACGCTCGCTCAGCAAGGAGGAACTCAAGGAGGTGGACGTGCAGGTGCTCAAGGGCGTGGTCTATATCTCTCTGGCCGACAACATGCTCTACAAGAGTGGAAGCTATGAGATCAACAGCCGTGCACAAGAGACACTGGGCAAGGTGGCCAAAATCATCATGGACTACAGCGACTTCGACGTCCTCGTGGAGGGCAACACCGACAACGTACCCATCAACCGCCAGAACATCCGCAACAACTGGGACCTCAGCTGCCTCCGCGCTTCCAGCGTCGTGCAGTACCTGCAAAACAATTTCGGCGTGGATCCCAAACGCCTCACCGCAGGGGGTAGGGGAGAATACAACCCACTTACCACCAACGACACCGATCTCGGGCGCCAGCGCAACCGCCGCACGCAAATCATCATCACTCCGAAGCTCGACCAGTTCATGGAGCTGATCGACCAGGCACCGGACGGCGACGAAAACAACTGACATTCTCCCCCCACGTGGGCACCGACCGTTTGGTGAATAAAAAAAGGGAAAGCCCCAAATGCTTGGAAACAAGTGTTTGGGGCTTTTGTTAACTGAACTTTCCCATCTTTTTTATCACGAATTTGAGAATTAGAGAATTACTATGCAGATGAAAAGAATTTTGAAGAATTATCGCCACAAGCGATACAAACTTACCCAATAAAACGATAGAGCTCGAAAATGACTTGTCCTTTTCAAATCTTAAACCTCAAAACTCAAACCTCAAATCTCAAATTTATGTCCAATTCGTGGAAATTCGTGTTAAAAAAACGCTGAAATGCTGAAAAGGTCTATTCATGCTCAATTCGTGGAAATTCAACATTAGCAAGCAAGAAAAAGATTTGAAAGATTTGAATAGATTTGTTCGATTTCTCGCCGTAGGCGACTAAAAAAAATCCCTCGCCGAAGGCGACTTCCTTTGCTATTTGCTCCTTATTGATGCCGAAGTTTTTTTCATCCGTGCCTGGTCGATAAAATTTTTGTCCAATTCATGTAAATTCGTGTTGAAAATACTAATCGCTGGGTCAATTTATGTCCAATTCGTGGAAATTCGTGTTGAAAATAACAATCGCTGAACTCGCCGAAAGGTCAATTTATGTCCAATTCGTGTCCAATTCGTGTCGAAAAGAATCTTCGCCGAACTGTTACGAACATTTTTTTTGAACTATTCAAGTAGAAAATTTTAGTTTTCTTTGTCATATTTTTAATTTTTTTGTATATTTGTCCCCAACAATGTATGATGTTTACGAAAACACTACAAATGCAATTGATGAAATAAGGAAAAACCTAACAATTATACACAAACCCAAATTCTTTTTAACTAAAACCAAACAATCATGAAAAAAAAGACAATCGGCTATTTGAAGAGAACCACATTGGTCCTCGGCATTGCGGCCTTGCTGATGCCAACCATTGCGCTGGCTGAAGGAAGTGCCTCCGGGCTGCCTGCTGCACAGCAGCAGACACTCACCGTCAGGGGACATATTGTGGACGAGACCGGTGAGCCTTTGATTGGTGTCACTGTCAAGATTGAAAATGCCACAGGGGGCGCCGTCTCCGACATCGACGGAAATTTCTCCCTCACAGTTCCCTCAGGAAAGACCAACCTGGTGTTCACCTACACAGGATACAAGACGTTGACCATGCAGGCATCCGCCAACATGACGGTGAGGATGGAGCCCGATGCCCTCGGGCTTGACGAGGTCGTGGTCATCGGCTTCGGCACGGTGAGGAAACGCGACGTGACAGGAGCCGTGGCACAAGTAAAAAGTGATGTCATCCTCCAGACCCCGACATCCGACGTGGCCACCTCGCTCCAGGGACGTGTGACCGGCCTTGACGTCAGCGGAGGGGAGATGCGCATCCGCGGCAACCGCTCCATCAACGGCAGCAACGAGCCGCTGATCATCATCGACGGAGTGCAAGGCGGTTCGCTCAGCGACATCAACCCCGACGACATCGAGACCATCGATGTGTTGAAAGATGCCTCATCCACCGCCATTTATGGTTCGCAAGGTGCCAACGGTGTCATCATCGTCACCACGAAGAAGGCCGAGGCAGGACGTTTCTTCATTTCCTACAATGGTTATGCCACAGGAGCCTTCCGCATGGAGCACCCCGACTACCGCGAAGGGACCAACTATTATGAGACCCGCAAGCTGGCCGCCCAGAATGCAGGCAACTGGAGCAGCAGTGCCGACGACATCAACCTCTTCGGTGCCAGTCCAGAGGCTCTCGCTGCCTATCAGGCCGGCGTATGGACCAACTACGAGGACTTGCTGCAGAAAAGCACCACATGGAGCACCCGCCACTCCATCACCCTCTCCGGAGGCAACGAGCGGACGACGGCACGTTTCAGCGTGGGATATGCCAACAACGGAAGCAGGTGGAAGGAGAGCGGCGGCAACGACCGCTACACCCTGCGAGCCAACATCGACCATGTCATCCGCAAGTGGATCAGCGGAGGCGTCATCTTCCAGCTCACCCACAACAGGTGGGAGCACTCGCCCTACGAGGAGGCCTCGACCACTGACTGGCAACTCGGCTCTCCTTACGGATATTATGACTATTCCACCGGACAATACATGGTGGGCACAACCATGGTGGAGCGCCCGCTCGATGCCGGCGGATATGTCAACCCGTTGGTGAACACCCTCAACGGCGACCGCTACAGCCGAGAGACCTACGGCACCAACGTGGTGGCCAACGGATATCTCGACATCCATCCCATCGACGGACTGACGCTGCGCACGCAGTTCAACACGCACATCACCAACTACTCCGACGGCAGCTTCACCGCCAAGAACTCCGCCACGCAACTCTACAACGGCACCAACCTGAGCGCTGCTTCGGAGAGCAAGAGCAACAGCCTCTACGTGGAGTGGAACAACATCCTCACCTATCAGTTCAAGATGCTCCCCGAGGACCATCACCTCTCCGTGACCGCACTCACCACCTGGAACAAGCGCACCTACGACGTACTCAGTGCCACCTCATACGGACAGACCTTGGCTTCCAACCTCTGGTGGAACCTCGCCAGCAACGACGGTGGAGCAGGCCACATGCTTCACAGCAGCGACTATGAGCAAGAGCAGAACTTCTCCTACGCCGGACGTGTCAGTTACGACTGGAAGAGCCGCTACCTCTTCACCGGCTCCCTACGCCGAGACGGCGCCTCCCGACTGGCCAAGGGGCACAAGTGGGACACCTTCCCATCGGCAGCCCTTGCATGGCGCGTGAGCGACGAACCATTCATGGCCAGCACCAAGACATGGCTGGATGACTTGAAAATCCGAGCCACATACGGTGTGACGGGCAACGCAGGTATCGGCGTATATGGCACACAGTCGGGCGTCACCTTCGACAACGGACAGTTGGGCTTCCAGGACATCCAGGCCAGCCACTACTGGTTGGGCGTGAAGACCTCGAGCGACAAGACCGGAGCCGCCATCATCGGCAACCGCGACACCAAATGGGAGCGCTCCACCACCACCGACATCGGTTTCGACATGATATTGTTCAACAACCGCGTCAGCGTCACCTTCGACTGGTACAACACGAAGACCACCGACCTCATCCTCCTCCGCTCGCTCCCCACTTCTTCGGGCAACGACGGCAACTTCAGCACCTACACCAACATCGGCTCCACCCGAAACCGAGGATGGGAGTTGACCATCAACAGCCGCAACATCCTGAAGAAAGACTTCCAATGGAGCAGCACCCTCTCTTTCTCCGCCAACAAGGAAAAAATCCTCGAACTCACCGGGGATGTGGACATGATACAATTGGGCAACAAACCCGAGGAGGTGCTCATGGTGGGCTCGCCTATCAAGTCCTACCGCACCTATATCTACCAAGGCATCTGGAAGACCTCCGAAGCCGCACAGGCTGCCGAGTTCTTCACCGACGAGAAGAAGACCACGCCTTTCAAGCCTGGAGACATCAAGGTGGCCGACCTCGACGGAGACCACTGGATTGACACGAAGGACTACACCATTGTCGGCTCGGCATCGCCCGACTGGTTTGCCGGCTTCAACAATGACTTCCGCTACAAGAACTTCGACTTGAACATCTACCTCTACGCCCGCTGGGGACAGTGGGGCGACAACCCCCTGGCCAACTACTCACCATCTACCGGTGGCCGCTACACCACCATGGACTACTGGGTGGCCAACACCAATGAGGGTGGCTCCTTCCCCGCTTTGATGCAGAACTTCAATTTCTACGACTACAAGGGTTATACCGCTTTCTGGTATTGCGACCAGTCGTTCATCAAAATCAAGCGCATCGCGCTCGGCTACACGTTCCCGCGCACGCTCATCAATCCCCTCGGCATCGAGAAACTGCGTGTCTATGCCACCGTCAACAACCCCTTCTACATCGTGAAGGAGGACTGGATGAAGCATTTCGACCCGGAAGGACAGCAGCGAAGCGTGACTATAGGTGTGAATGTTAACTTTTAATGATTAGGACAATGAAGACTTTCAATAAATATTTCGTCGGTGCGCTGATCCTTGGCGCCACCACATTGGGTTTCTCTTCATGCGACCTGGATGAGTACAACCCTACGAGTGAAACAGCTGACGCCGTCTTCGAAACCCAGCAGGGCATCGAGGGACTCGTCAACCAGATGTATTACAACTTCAGATGGAAGTATTTCGGACGAGAGGACCCCGTCCTCTATTTCGAGGGGGCTGGAGATATCTGGGCCAACATCCCCGACAAATATACATACGGTATGCAGCTCACCCGCTTCGTTGACCTGCAAGGCGACCGCGGACAGGTGGCCGGCGCATGGAACCGTGTCTATGACAACGTCAACCTTGCCAATGCCGTCCTCGCATATCTGCCCTCCACCCAGGGATTAAACGATGATGCCCGCAACGACTATGAGGGAGAGGCGCATTTCATGCGTGCCTACAGCTACTGGTGGCTCGTGGAGTGGTTTGGCGACATCGAGATGCGCACCGAACCTACATCGACACCTGTCTATAAGGCCTATCGCACAGACCGCAAGGTCATCTACGACGAGGTCGTCATCCCTGACGCCGAGGCTGCAACCCGTCTGCTCCCCGTCAACCCGTTCAACGGCGAGGTGGGCCGCTCCACCAAGAAGGCTGCCTATGCCCTCCTGGCTCGTGTCTGTCTGGCCCGCGCCCAGTATGAGACCGCCGGCAGCAACGAGGCAAGGGCGTTCTATCAGAAGGCGTATGATGCTGCCAAGTATGTGATGGACAACCAGGGTTCGCTTGGCATCAAACTCTACAACACGTATGATGAAATCTGGCAGGCCAAGAACAACAAGACCAACACCGAGTACCTCTGGGTGGTGACCCATTCGAGCAACTCCACGCTCAACAAGCAGTCGGGCAACCCCAACCGCCTGCACATGTACTTCTCACCACGGCTGCTCAACCGTTTCGGAAACGTACAGTCGGCCACCAACTGGGAGTACCCTCGTGAGAGTGTGCTGCTGTGCCCAACCTACTATCTGCTCAACCTGTTTGCCGAATGGGACCTCCGTTACGACGTGCTCTTCCAAGAGGAATATCCCGTGAGCGCCGACAGCTACACTTGGACAGAGGCGGACGTCACCAGTTTCATGGCTCCCGCATCCTTGACTGGCAAGACCATCGTCAAGGGAGACCTGGGACTGAAGGTGAGCCGCAAGCCAGTGACCGATGCCGAGCGCGAGGCTGCCGCACAGAATGGGTATGTGCTCCTGGGCGCCAACAACATCTATGACCTCCGTGACGGAAAGATGACATCGATGGGCGGCGCACGCATCCGCGACCTCAACCCCGACGACATCGGCGGAGTGCCCACCACCACTTTCGTGGCCACCTCCTATCCTCGTTTCCGGAAATACCGCATCTGGGACCGCGACCTCAATGGCACCTTCCTGCTCACGGCCGCCAATGCACAGATTGGTTTCGGCGACGTGCCCATCCTCCGCTATGCCGAGATGCCGCTGATTGCAGCTGAGTGCCAGATACAGTTGGGCAACCCCTCCGAGGCTGCCAACATCATCAACGACGAGGGCAAGGGCATACGCACCTCGCGCATCCTGAAGCCGGGGCATGATGCCAGCGAGATGAAGGTGACTGCAAGTCAGATGACGATAGAGTGGATCCTTGAGGAGCGTGCCCGCGAACTCTGTGGAGAGTGGCTCCGCTGGTTCGACCTGAAGCGCACCGGCCATCTGGTGGACTACCTGAAGGGTCACAACCCCGCCATGCGTGGCGACGAGCCGGTGGATGAGCACAATTATCTCTGGCCAATCCCCACAAGTTTCCTCGACAAACTCGAGAATGCCGAGGAGTTCGGCCAAAACCCAGGGTATAATGCTTACACCAAGAAATAGCATCGCCATCTATAGAGCATGTCATCCTCTATCATCCTCTGTCATCCTCTATCATCCTCTGTCATCCTCTATCATCCTCTAGCGTCCTATGGCATCCTCTGTCATCCTCTATCATCCTATAGCATCCTATAGTATCCTCTATCATCCTATAGCATCCTATAGAGCCCATGCCCCCAGCTAAATTAAAAAAAGCAAGCCGCTGAAATCCAGCGGCTTGCTTTTTAAAATTTCGTGCGCCTGACAGGAATCGAACCTGCACGTCGTAAGACACTAGATCCTAAGTCTAGCGCGTCTGCCAATTCCGCCACAAGCGCATTTCGGGGTGCAAAGGTATGAAAAAAAAGTGAATTGCCAAATTCTTTAGACCTTTTTTTCCAACAACGTCTTCATACTGCAAACTTTGCCGCTCCTTTCCGACTTCGGATGGTGGCAGCAAGAGGGGGTGGATGTGTGGTGGATGACGCATTAGCGTCAATAATCACCAATAAAGGGGCAAATTATTACGTTTTTTCACATTCTTCAATACAAAATTTTGCCAGAATGCGAAAAAGTTGTAACTTTACGGCAAATTTTAAATGAAGTATATGAAATACTTTAAAATACCGCTCCTTTTGTCGCTCTTTCATCTCGGTTCTCCGTAAGCTGCGGCTTTGCCGCAGCACCTCCCTCACCCGAAAAAAAAGAAATCTAAACCATAACCAACATGAGAAGACTATACATCACTTTGCTGCTCGCATGCCTCTGCCATGCCATGCTGCCCGCAGCCAACACCACGAAAAGGGTGGTGCAAGTGAACAACACCGTCACCCTGACCGACGACGTGGACTATGTCATCACCTCACCGGCTCCCTTCGGAGACAATGGAGAGGTGGACATCGTCAACACCGAGCACGCCGTGCTCATCCTCGATGCCGTGAAGCCCTCCAAGGCCCTCGCTTTGCTCTCGCACGTGAAAATCAACGGTGAGAGGGCGGTGAACAACAACAATTGCCAGGTGAAAATCTACAACAGGGGGTGCATCATCATGCCCTACGCCGCCGGCATCAAGCCGCTTACCGTCTTCTCCGAGAAGAACTTTGAGGGGGTGGCTGTCAACGATTTCGGCTTGGAAAACAGCGGAGGGTTCATGAACACCCTCTCCGAGGCGAAACTCAACAACCGCATACAGAGTTTCAAACTCAAGAGGGGATACATGGTCACCTTCTCCACCTTGCCGAGGGGCAGGGGCTACAGCAGGTGTTTCATCGCTGCAACACAGGACATCGAGATGGCCGAACTGCCCGTTGTCCTCGCAGGGAAAATTTCATCCTACCGCATCTTCAAGTGGAACGACACCAGCAAGTCGGGAATAGCCAATGACACCCGCCAGGACCCCTGCGCCAAACTCAACGTCACCTCCTGCTACTCCTTCGGACTGGGTGAGGACAGGGGGATGGACACCGAGTGCGTGCCACACCACATCTACGAGGACTGGCCCTCGGCAAGCTCGTGCGGAAGCGTCAGCTACTCGCCACACATGAAGACCAACAACGAGCCGGGCAACTCCGCCGACGACCATCCGCAGAGCGTGGACGACATCCTCAACAACTGGGAGAACCTCATGGCCACCGGCATGAGGCTGTGCTCGCCGTCGTCGCATGACGGCAGCCTCAACCACCTCCGAGCCTTCATGGACTCCATCGATGCAAGGGGCTGGCGGTGCGACATCATCGACCTGCACTGCTACTGGCCCGAGGGAAGTTTCAACAACATCAAGGGGAGTTGGGTGGACTCCTACAAGAGGCCCATCTGGATTTCTGAGTGGGTGTGGGGAGCCTCGTGGAACAACAATGGCATCTTCGGGGTGGCAACGGGAGCCAACAGGGACAACCCAACGGAAAGCCAACTCGCCCAGAACAAGACGGCGGTGCAGAACATCTGCACCAAACTCAACTCTTGGGACTACATCGAGCGTTACTACTATTGGAACAGCGAGGCCAACTGCTCCAAAATCTACCGCGACGGAAAACTCACGCCCGCCGGGGAATACTATGCCAGCATGAACACTGGAGTGGGCTACAATGGGAAATACGAGTTCATTCCCACCAATCCAAGGCAGTATGGACCGTCGAATTTCAAGGTCAAGGCTGAAAATGGGACGTGCACCATCACATGGAGGGACCCCAACGGGGAATACAACCAGCTCATGGAGGTTCAGCGCAAGCCAAGGGGAGGACAATGGGAGACCATTGCCACCATCGAGCAGAAGGAAACACCGTCAAACTACACTTACATCGATGAGAATGCACCGGAGGGTGCGGCATACAGGGTGCATGTCATCGACCTCGAAGGGGTGGAGTACTACACCAACGACGACCTGCAGGCGGGCGACGCCGTCACCTTCCTCACCGGGGAGAAACTTTTCGCCGGTGGCAACATCATCGTCAACGGGGAGTTTGACATGGGCATGTATGACTGGACGGCAGGAAACGGGACGCCCATCGCCATGCCTTATTTCCAAGTGGTGAAGAAGGGGGGATACAACGGAGGGGCATACCTCCAGGCTTACGGTTCGGGAGGCATCGACCATGTAGCGTCGCTCAAGAAAGTCATCCCACTGAAACCCAACCAGGACTACCTCTTCTCCATGGCCTCTAGAAACGCCGGGAGTTACCTCAGGCTGAGCCTCACGGAGGACGGGACGGCCGAAACGGAAATTGTGGCAAGGCTCGCCACCACCACGGATTGGAGGAAGCAGTCGTTCACGTTCACCAGCGGAAACTTCGACAAGGCGCTGCTCGCCCTGCGATGGCTCAATGCCAACGGGCAGCTCGACAAGATAGAGATACGCCCGCTCTTCGCCACACGCGAGGAGGCCGTGGCCGACGGGGTGGAGAAGGCCAAGCTCGCTGCCTCTGCCATGTGCGCCGCCAACATGTCGGTGCAGATGCTCAACAATGACCTTGAAGCCAAGATGAGTGCCATCAACGGCAGCGACGACGGTGCTCTCTACAGCGCCCTCGACGCCCTCGATGCCATGGTCGCCGCCCTCGACGACCTGCAGGCCCTCGACTCGCTGAAAACGGTGGCTGCAGCCATCAAGGACATGGGCTTCGATGGCAAGGAGGCGCTTGCCGAGGCACTCGACAACGCCGATAAGTGCGCCACGGCAGAGGACGTGACGACAGCCAGGAAGGGATTGCAGACCGCCATCGACCAATTCTTCCCCACCGCCAAGGCAACCACGCAACCCGTGCAGCCAAGCTTTGCTTCGACTAACGGATGGGTGGTGAAGGCCGGCACTTACAAGGGGGGCGACCAACGCCTGAACACGGTGGGCGGAAAGACTTGTTGGAACGCATGGTGGAGCAATGTGAGCGCGGCGCAGGGAAAGGCGCAGACCATGGCCGTCAAGCAGGAACTGGAGAACCTGCCCGAGGGACTTTACCTCCTGGAGT
>Ga0129307_1001591_pt1 | contig 22878 bp, 33 predicted proteins | sample P1105metagenome_FD_94437 | JGI IMG/M metagenome (GOLD analysis project Ga0129307, IMG submission 94437) | Capybara group fecal microbial communities from Wisconsin, USA - P1105 metagenome | ecosystem: Host-associated > Mammals > Digestive system > Large intestine > Fecal | place: USA: Wisconsin... | reverse complement strand
CGAGAATCAGTTCTTTCAAAATTCTTGGATTTTGCAATTAAAACACCTATGGACATCACTTCATCTTTCCAATTTGTTTCCGTGTCTATAACTGCAAACCTTTTTGACATAATAAACCTCAAAATAAGTTTAATAGATTTTAAATTAATTTATACTGAATTTAGATTAATAATATTCAATAATATTAATTTTAATTTAATAATTTATAAAAATAACTAATATTAGAATGATAAAAATTTTAAAAAAAAGATAAAATAAACAGTAAAATAAATAAAAAAAGTAATTTAAAAAAAGAAAAAATTTAGAACCCATCACAAAAAACCTTGAAAAAGATTTTGATCAAACTTTTTTTAAAAGTTTGGATGATGAATTCTTATCTAATACACAAAAATGTGCTTTAATTTTAATATATAAAAAGTTAAAAAAGTAAATGTAAACTAACTAGAATTTAGAATTGATGGAATAACAAACTTATTCCATGATAGGTTCTAAATGGTTAATGTTACAACGTCTGTTTTTAACTTCGTCACCTTTTACTTCTACGAAGTTTTCATCAATGATTGCAACAATTTCACATTCTTTACCTGCTTCTCTTCCAGCAGTTTTAATACATTTTCTACCAACTTCTATAGCTGCCATTATATCACCTTTAATGTTGTTAAAATAATTTCCGCAATACTGTCAGGATCAAAGCTGTCAGTATTTATAATTAAATCATAAATATCCATATTTCTAATATCTATATTATGAATATCCATATATCTTAAAGCTTCACTTTCTTCACGGGAAAGAATTTCCTCTTTTGCAAGCTCAATTGATTTGTCTTCTCTTTCACATACCCTTTTAGCTCTAACTTCTAAAGGTGCAGTGAAACAAACTTTTAAATCCGCATCAATGAAGTATGCAGAAAGTCTTCCTTCAACAATAAGATCTTGAGCTTCCTCTGCAAGTTTAGCTTGTCTATTATCAATCTCTTTATCGATGTCAGTATTATTTTCAGCGAATTTACCGAATTCAACAGGAGTCATTCCTCTCTCTGCAGCCATTTCTCGGAATATTGCACCAGCAGAAACGAATGGAATCTCTAATCTTTCAGATAATACCTTTGCAGCAGTTGTAGTTCCACTACCTGCTGTCCCACCGATTGTTATTATCATTATTTTCTTGCCTCATCTTTGAAATGTTTACGAGCACATTTTGGACATAAGTATCCGCCAAATGGACGGTTAGGTCTTTTTTGAGATTTTGCTAATTTGCCAATCTCGTAAGGACGTCCTCTTGGAACACCATGTAATACAGCACCACATTCAGCACATACATGCTTAGATGGTTTTTTCTTTTTATATCTTAAAACATTAACTCCACCAGGAGTTTTTGTGTTTACTCTTTTATATGATCTTGATCTAAATCTATTTGCAGGCATGTTCTCACCTAATTTGTTTTTTTAAAAATATCTACAAATCGTATATCAAATTGTCTTAATCTGTAGATTTGAAGTAAAATACATAATAATATTAAAATATCTTAATATCTTAAAATCTAAAATTTTGAATAAAAGATATTTTGAAAAATATCATGAAAAAAGTATCATAAAATTAGAATGAATTCAAAAATTAATTAAAATTCATTTAGTTAAATGATTAACACTATTTAATATGATATTTAACTAATATATACTTTACTGTTTTCTATACTTTTTCTTTAGAATTAAACTTCTCAAAAGATCAATCTTTCAAAGCTTAATCCCAAGTAAGAAAAATTACAGAAATTAAATTTTAAAATCCTGGCAATTTCCAACAACCCAAATTAAGTAGGCAGGTCCCACTTAACATGCCAATCATTAAAAATTTACCAAAATTTAGTATTACATATATCGTACTTTTGGGATTACGATTTTTTCAAATTTTAATTTTATTTCTTGAATGAAACTAGAAAATAACTTAGATTGATGAATTTAAGAAACTAAATATACATCAACAAGTCAGTTAAATAAATACTAGCAACTAAGTATAATTAAATTAATTTTATGATTGATTAAATCGAATAGTTTTACAAAACTTTCAATTTAATAGAATTTTATTCTTATTAAACAATAAGAAAAAGATTTGCTAAATTTTTCACTTCAAAAAATGAAATTTTTGAGAATTTTTTAGATAAAAAATTCAAATCAAACTTCATGAATTTTTCAAAATTTAGAAACCGTTTTTGAATCCCATAAATTTCCTAATGATTTGTGACATTCCAAATGTACAAATGAAGTACCACCATAACCATCCAACTCCATAAGGAATGGCAGTTATGTTACCACCATAAAGCATTTGCCCTAATGAGTGGAAAATCGGAGTTAAAGTACAATAATAAACAGCTGGAGGAAATACAACAATAATGTTTCTTATTGAAGATTGCCACATCCAAGCAAAGATTAATAAGATTGGAATCATAGTAACAATCATTGGTCTAAATGACATTTTCATAATTTCAGATTGGTCTGACATCATATCCATTTGTTTAGCTTGAACCTTTGCCATTTGTTTAGTGTCTCCACTAGCTTGAGCTTCTCTTAACTCTTTTTGCAAGGCTTTTGATTTAGCTTGCATTTCATTCATCTTATCCTGGTCCACTAATAATTTTTGAGCAGTCACTGTTAAAAGGGATATGATAAATGATATCACGAATACAGTAAGCACAGGATTATTAGGGGTAGGATCCATTTGAACTAATGGATTAAGAACAGCATTCATAGCATCAAACACTGGTTGAAGCCAGGAAATACCTAATAAAAAACTACCTTGATACGCCATTTAATTCCTCACATGTTTAATAATTTTTAATAGTAAATTATAATTTTATTTTCTTTACAAATTTCAAACATTGCAAATTGAAACATTATGCAAATTCATAATTTCATAAATTCTTTAAAAATACAATAAACTATTAAGTTATAAATTTTTTACAAATTTATAAATTAATAATTTAAAGCATTAACTAAGCAGATACGAAATGATAAAAGTTTTAAGACAAAAATTAAGATAAAAATTTAAAATAATTAGAAAAAATCTAATTATTAAAAATTCTCATTTTAAATCAATCATAATGCATGATTATTTTAAAAGATCAACCATTTTTCTAACGGTTGATGGCAAATGATTATCATGATTATTAATAATTTTTACAGTTGCTCCAGTTAAAGTAGCGTAAGCCATAGCTGCAGCTCTGTTCATTTCTTGATGTAACTGAATATCCTTTGCCTTTTCAGCATCTCTTTGTCTGGTTTCATCGCTCATTCTTCTAACCATGATCTCATCAGGATGAGCTTCAACTAAAATGAAAGTGTCTGGATTTAATCCTTCCAATACCCATTTAGGAAGACCTGGCAAGAAACCAGCAGGTGTGCTAATAGTACAATGAGTGTCAACAATTACATTTTCAGATTCGGATTTTTCCTTAATTCTGAGTCCTGCTTCTTTTTGAATCTCCTTTTGAGTGTCTGCAGGTAATTTTCTTAACTCATCCCTATTTTCAACAAGACCTTTTTCTACAGCGATTTCAGTCATGATATCTCCATAGTTTAAATGAAGATAATCCACTTCTTCTAATGTCTTTTTAAGTACAGTTGTACTTCCAGAACCTGGAATACCAGTTAAAACTACCAATTTCATTTAAATCCCTCTCACATTAAACATTAAAATTTAATTTTTAAATTAACTAATAATAATCACAAAAAGAAAAAATAAAGGAATGATTATTTAATCATTTCCAAAATTTATTCAAATACTTTTCTTAACATTGGGTGCATTTCCATAAGTTGCTCTTGAGCAATTTCCTCATAAAGCTTGTATACAATACCTACAGTAAGCAATACACCAGTACCTCCTCCAAGAGCACCGGTTAAGTCAGCGATAAATGCCAATATACCTACAAACAAACCACCGAGAATTGTAAGAGCTGGAATATACTTTTTCATAATCATATAAAGTTGTCTTTTACTGCTTCTGAAACCAGGAATTTGTATACCTGAATTATAAAGTTGTTTAGAAACTTCTTTTGCATTCAAAGAACCACTGATTTCTACCCATAACCAGGAGAAAAGCACACAACAAGCTAAGAAGAAAATACCATAGAAAACTACTCTCAATGGATTGGTAAACAATACGCTTAAGCTATTTGGAGTGGTTAACCATAATGCAAGCCCACTGATTGGTCTTCCACCGGAAACTTGGCCCAATATAGGGAAACCAAGTTTTTGGAATACACTTGCGAAAAGTGAAATGTTAACAAGAAGCGCACTTGTTAAAATAACCGGCATGTTACTTGCATAAATGAATTTCAAAGGATATTTACCTACAGACCCTCTGATTCTACCGTGTCCTCTTACTTGACCATGAGAAATAGGAATTTCTATTCTCATACTTTCACCATATACAGCCATCAAGAATACAATGATTGTTGCAATCAATGGAATCAATATAGTGAAGTTAGGAGCTCCTCCGATAATGGATTGGATAAATCCAGGGAGAATACCTGAAGCAGTAGTGGATGCCGCAGTAGCTGGCAAGAAGTTAAATGTTCCGGTAATAATTGTTTGTGCTACACCTGCAGCAATGAACAATCCTACACCACTACCGAATCCCCATTTTGATACTACTTCATCAAGGTATAAGATCAAGACTGCCCCAATGACCAATTGGAGAATCATAATACCATAAAATGAATTGTCAATAGGCACTAAACTTCCAGTAAGCACTAAAACTGCTGCCTCGAATATTGTGAATAAAATAGCTAATAATTTTTGAGTACTTTGAAACATAGCCTTATGTTCATGTTGAGATAAGTCTAAATTTAATATTTTTGCACCGACCAATAGTTGCAATACAATGGATGCAGTTACAATAGGACCGATACCTAAAGTAAGTATTGACCCAAAACTACCTGCCATAACAGCCCTTAATTGGGCAAATTGGTCAACTGCAGCTGGACTCAAACCATATAAAGGAATTTGAGTTAAAAAGTAATATATAACTAAAACTATAGCTGTCCATTTAAGCTTTTCACTAAAGTCTTGCCTATGAATAGGAGTCTTGACCTCAGGAAGCAACTTAAATATAGGCTTAAAATTCTCTAAAATCATTTTTTCCCCGTTAATTATTATCTATTAATTCAAATCAGATTTTATTTATTTTAATAAGAATAAATTAAATTCCAACTTTGAATTTTACTAATTTAAAAAATTTTTTATAATTTGTTGTAAATTTGTTTAATAAATTTTTAATGAAAATCCAAAATATTAGAATGAATCACATAAGTGATTAAATCAGCGATTAAAATCATCTAAATTCGCCTTATATATTATATATAATATTATAATATTTTAGATTAATAATAAATATAATTTTTATATAATATAAACTATTCGATAAACAATACAAAAATTAACTAAATTAATATTAAATTTTAAGGAAATTGTAAAAATTTAAAATTAAAAATTAAAATTAAAAATACTGAAAATAATTAAAGAATAATTAAAAAATGTTCTAAAAAATGATCTAAAAATATTAAAAAAACAGTACAGGAAAAATGTTAAAAATAATTTAAAATAATTAAAAAAATAAAAAATAAAAAATAAAAAACTAGTTAAAGAGCATAACACTCCCAACTAGTAAAAAGAATTTTGGTCCAGCTTTTGCTGGCCGAAGGCCAGTAAAAGGTGGTCTAAAGTTCTACAGCTTCTCCGCCAGCTTCTTCAATTTTTTCGATTGCGCTTTCAGAGAATGCAGGAGATTTGACTACTAAAGGAATGTCAAGAGATCCGGTTGCTAAAACTTTGTTGTAACCTAATTCAGTTACATCAATTACAATAACATCGTCTTCTTTGGTTGCAATTCCTTGTTCTACAAACTCTTCAGCTTTATCATTCAAGAAGTTTAAGTTGACAGGATAAGATTTGTGGATAGTTTTTTGAGGTCTTTTGAAACCGTGTTTACCGAAGTAATATCTGTTTTCAATTACGGTAGTGGACCAGTGGTGTTTTCCAGCTCCAGCTTTACCTTTACCACCTTTGTTACCTGCTCCTCTTCTCCTTTTGACAGAGCCTCCACCGTTAGATCTGGAACCTCTCATCTTATTAATCTTTTTACCTTTTCTAATCATAATAATCCACCTTAAGCCATTCTTTTTGCAAGATTATTAATATCTTCGCCTCTGTAACCTAAGGATCCACCTTCGTTTACAGAATGTCTAATTCCTTTGTATCCTTTTCTTGGAGGATGTAAACGGAATACAGGTTTCATATCAATATCTTGAGCTTTGAGTTCTCCATTGAGTAATGCATTAGCTAATTCTTCAAAGGTAGAGTAATCAGTGTTTTCGCTTAAGTATTCTTCAGAGAGACGAGCTCCACCAACTAATCTTCCTCTTTTTTCAACAAGTTCAGTGAGAGTTTCTAAATCAACTTCACCCCAAGTGATGTAGTCTTTTGCTTTTTGGAGCATACCTTTGTAACTTGGGTTTTCATCAACTAATACAGCATGACTAATTCTGTTTAATCTTAACATTTCTAAAGTACTAGCAATGCCTTGTTTAACACCAGTAGTACCTCTAATTCTAATTACTAAATACATGATACCACCGTTTATTGGATTACTCCCATATTTTTAAGGTCTTGTTCTGAAGCTTTCATTCTGCTTGCTTCTTTTAAAGCTTCGAATACAGCATTAGCAAAGTTTACAGTAGTTTGGGTTTGTCCACTTGCTTGAGACCATACGTCTTTGATGCCAGCAAGGGAGAGGATGGTTTTACCAACATCACCAATAGCTAAACCTACACCTGCAGGAGCAGGCCTTAAGGTTACATTTACACTACTTGCTTTACCGGTTACTTTGAAAGGAACAGTGTGTTGTCTTCCACAAACACAACCCCAGTCTCCACAACCTCTTCTTACTTTAATAATGTTATATTTAGCGTTATCTACAGCTTTTCTGATAGCAGGGCCTACTTCTCTAGCTTTACCTTGTCCTAAACCTACATAACCATTTTTGTTACCTACAGCAACGATTACTCTAAAGTTTACTTTTCTACCAGATTTGTGCATTCTTTGAACTAAATTTACATCCATTACTTCTTCTTCTAAATCAGGAAGTAATGCATCTACAATTTCTAATTCCATTATAGGGAGACCTTTTTCGAAGATTTCGTCAATATCGGTGATATTTCCTGCTTTTACTTCTTTACCTAAATTGGTTTTAGGTTCCCAATCATCCATATTAAAGCTCATAATTCAGCCTCGTCAATTTTATTTTTAATTTCTTCAAAGTGTTCAGGCAAATCAGTAGGTTGAAGACCTTTAGCTAAGTATTGGGAGAATTTTTTGTTTAATTCCTCTTCATCTAAGCTTTCTGCATATTCTGCAATGTGTTCACCATTAATTCTGTCTTCAGTAGGGATAATAGATTCACCGTATGGTACGTTTAAACCAGCATCTGCAGCACCTTTAACAGCAGCAAATACTTTTGATCCTCTAATAGGAGATTTTAAACCAATGTCAGCAACTGCATAGTCGATACCTGCTGCAACAGCTTTTTTACCACATAAGTATGCAGTTAAATAAACAGCACTAGTGTTTTTGTTTCCTGCTAACCAACCTAATTTGTTTAATTCTTTACTGTGAGCTGATACAACAGTTTCATCACCGTCTTTACCAACATTAATCACTTGAACAATACAGTTAGCGTTGGAAATTCTTACAACTAATCTGGATTTATCTACATCAACTAATTTCGCTCTAGTAGCATAATCGGTTTTACCTTCTCTTCTTCTTCTGAATGCTACTTTATAATTTGATCCGCTTGCCAAGTCCATTCCTCCTATTTGATTAAATCATGGTCTCTAGCGTAAGTTTTCATGTAAGATTTACTTCTGAAAGCTCCACCTTTTGCCATTTTGTATAATTTACGGTAGGTAGTACGGTCAATTTCACCAGCGTCTCTCATGTCTTTTAAGTCAGTTCTTAAAGCACGGATGGTTTTCATCCAGACTTGTTTCTTAGGAGTACGAGCGTTTTTAGCTCCTTTGATACTACCTCTTCCTTTACGTTTACCTTTTTTCTTTTGCTCTTTGATTTTTTTAGATCTGTAGCTACTAATACCAGTTTTTGGTTTAGCTTTAATAATACCTTGATCTATAAGTTGTTTGATACCGTCTCTTGTAATAGCTCTAGAAACTTCTTCAATTTCATCAGGATCTATCCATACACGGTTTACTCCAACTTTAAGTATACTAGCAGCTAATCTTTTTTGTGTAGTAAGATTCATTAATAATCCTCCATTTAGTTAGCTGATAAACTTGAATAAAATTTCTTCAAGTTTCCCTTTAATTCAAATAAATTAAAATTCATTTGTTAATTTAATTGTTTTAATTTAATTGTTAGCTCTTTATAAGAAAAAAGATTCTCTTGCTTGACTTTTGGCCAATATATTTAAAAAATAAATTTTCCATAAATTTACTCATTAAATTACACACAATTAATTATTTAACCTTTATCCCGGAATTTATTATACTAAATTCCCGAATCAATTAATTGATTAGAATCATTGTCATATATGTTGTGGTATGAGGTTAAAGACGTATTCAATAATCCCTTACCAACTTTATACAACGCCCCTATTTTTCTTATAAGTAAGCTTTATAAATTTATGATTTTAAAAATTTACTTTAAATTAAATCGCATAACAATTTTTAGGAAATGAAAAAACTTAGTTTTATCATCTATCATGAGAAAAATTTAAATTTTTCTTTCTTTACATTTATTTATTTAAAACTTTTATACCTAATTCTGATGCTTTTTCTAACATCAATTCTTTTTTACGTTTACCAATAGTAGCACTGATTCTTGCAGCTTCAGTTTCGCAGTCAAGTGCTTCTAATTCTTTCATGTTATTAACAAGAACATCTTTGTAACCAGAAGGATGTAATCCTCTAGTAGCTCTAGGAGTACGATAACCGATAGATGGCATTGCAGGTTTACCTGCTTCGTATCTTCTCATTTTACTAGTTTTTCCTCTAGGACGTCTCCATTTGGTTCCTAATTTTTTATAACGAGCATATTCTTGTCTTTTAAAATCTTTACTCATTCAAATCACCATTATAACTATTCTCTACTAGTTAAATAGATACCATCCTGGAATACTCTAGGATCTTTACCTCTAATTTTAGTAGCTTGTTCTAAGTTAGCCATAGTTTGACCGACTTCTTCCTTGTTAACACCAGTAATGATTACTTCATCACCTTTAACTTGAACTTTAGCATCTCCAACGATTTTTGCAGATCTTGGATGTCTTTCTCCAATAAAGTTCTCGATAGTAACAGTTTTTTCTTTGTCTTGAACTTTCACAGCCATTGGAAAGTGAGCAAATACAATTTTCATATGATAAGTGAAACCGTCAGTTACACCAGTAATCATATTGTTGATGTGAGCTCTAGTAGTTCCAATCATGGATTTGTCTTTCTTTTTAGGGAAAGCGGTTTCAAGAACAACAAGATTATCTTCTTTTGCAATAGTTACATTAGGATAAGTAAATTTTCTGGAAGTTTCACCATTTGGTCCTTTTACAGTAACTTCATCTCCAATTATAACTTCAACGCCTTCAGGGATTTCAATTTCTTCCCTTATAGCTGCAGCTAATACCATATTTAATCACCTAGTACATGTAAGCCAACAAACGTCCGCCGATACCTCTTTCTTTAGCTTCTCTGTGGGTCATGATACCTTCAGGAGTAGTTACGATTAAGATACCGAAGTTCTTTGCTGGTAAATATCTTTTTTCGAATTTCTCAAATTCATCTTTCTTTACAGCATGACGAGGTTTAATTACACCACATTGATTGATGTTACCTTCCAATTCTACTTCGAATTTTCCAGCTTTGTTGTCATCTATAAATTCAAATTCACCTATATAATTCTCTTTTTGCATAGTGCTTAACACGCGTCCAATTAATTTGGATGCTGGAGAAATAGTACAGTGGTCATTTACTTGACGTTCGTTATTTCTAATGTTTGTTAAAGCATCAGCAAGAGGGTCCATAAGAGTCATAATAAACACCTTTCTTAATTATATTTTTTAAATCCTATTTTAGGAGCAATTTCTCTAAAACATTGCCTGCATAAGTTGAGTCCGTATCTGCTTACAATAGCAGAGTGGTCTCCACAACGGCTACATTTTTTTGCTGCTTTTCCGTATTTTCTTGGCAATATAATCACCTTAACATATCATTTTAATTTCAAATTACCGTTTGCAGGATTATTCGTAGTCCTCTTCCTCAGCAATGGTAACATTGAATTTTTCTTCCATAAATTTCATAGTTTCTTCAGGAGTGATTCTATGTCTTTTTGGAATAGATTTCTTTTGGATTTTTCTTCTTTTAATTCTATAACCAGGTTTTTCAAAGGTGATAGAAAGATTCATACCAAAAATACCAATATCTGGATCATATCTCATTCCAGGAATATCAATATGTTCTCTAATACCGAAAGAAACATTACCTTGTGCATCAAATTGACTAGGTCTTAATTTGTTGTTAATACCTTCTAAAACCAATTTAATTGCATCTTCAGCTTTTTCTCCACGAAGAGTTACTTTACATGCAATAGGTTGTCTTTTTCTGATACCCCATTCTGGGTTAGTTACTTTGGAATAGGTCTTAACAGGGGTTTGACCAGTCATGTTTTCAATAAGAGTCATAGCTCTTGATAATTTTTCACCAGCTTCACCAACACCAATGTTGATGGTAGCTTTTGAAATGATAACTTCATTCATTGGGTTCATTGGTTAACCTCCAATAAGTCAATAGCTGGTTCATCTTTACCGATTACAAATGCATATTCTTTTAAGGTTAAGAAAGAATCGCCATTTGCCTTTTCGATAATTGCAGTATTTGGTTTGGAAGATTCATCCACAATAACTTCTTGGATTTTACCGAGTTCACCAGTGTGTTTACCACCAGTAACAAGTACAACTACACCATCTTCAAATTTGAAGTTTTCTTTGATTTCCTGTTCAGGAATACCAATGCATATTACATCTTGACCTGCATATACATCTTCATCAACTAAAACGTTTCTACCATCGTGAAGGTTTAATTGGGTTTTTCCGCCTTTAATAGTAGATTTGTTTACGACTTTAGCTAATTTGTAAGTTGCATCTTCTGCAGAAATTGGGTGTAAAGTTAATCTTCCTTTAGTATCTAAAAGGATTCTGTAATTTTCTTCAGTTTTAGGAATAGTTAAGACATCCATAAAACCGACAGGGAATTTATAATCTTTTACAGCTCTTCCATCAATTAATACATTACCGGTATTGATAATTCTTTTTGCTTCTCTGGAGTTATCAGCAAGACCTAAAATGTCTCTGATGATAACGAGTAAAGGTAAAGAATCTTCAATAGCGTGAGAACCAGGAGCAGGTTTTACTGTCCAGGTGTCTTCTTTAGGATGGATAGGCCAGCTTTTAGGTGCTTTATACCTTTTAAGATGCTTTCTAGATCCCATTTTTGCCATCTTATTCCTCCATATTTAATCTTCTTTCATCTTTTAAATCAGCTTCAATAATCATCAAGTTGGATGGGTGGATTGGAAGCAATACAGCGTTTCCGTCAGGTTTGCTTAAAGTAACTCCTTCAACGGTAACTTTGTATCTTTTTGCATCAATAGATTCAACTTTTCCTTCATGACCTTTAAAGTCACCACGAACAACTTGAACTTTGTCTCCAACTCTTATTGGTAAAGATCTTTTACCAATGTCTGCTCTTAAATCTTTGCTTAAATTAGCACTCATGAGTTTACGACGAATGTGTAAAGGAGCAGTGTAGAGAGCTTTTCTTTGTTTTCTTGGTTGAATTGACATTTAATCACCATAAACTTAAATTAATATGCTTGCTGCACTGCCTACACTAGGCCATTTGTCAGCTGCTTCTTTAGCAACAGGTCCTCTGATTTCAGAACCTTTCAATACTCCTTCAGGAGTAATGATTACTGCAGCATTGTCTTCGAATTTTACACGAAGACCATCAGCACGTCTGTATTCTTTTTTCTGTCTTACAACAACTGCGTTGACAACTTCTCTTCTCATATCAGCAGTTCCTTTCTTTACAGAAGCAACTACCATATCACCGACACCAGCTACGTCGAGTCTTCTACGAACACCTTTAAATCCTTTTACAGAAATAATTTCGATTTCACGAGCACCAGTATTGTCAACACATTGAAGTCTTGCACCAATTGGTAAAGCTTTAGTTACGCTGGATGTAGTAGGTTTCATTCTAATCATCACCTTTTACTTCAACTAATACAAAGTGTTTAGTTTTACTTAATGGTCTACATTCTGCAATTTTTACAGCATCACCAATTTTTACATCAAGACAATCAGGTTTGTGAACGTTAATTCTTGATTTCCTTTTTTCGTATCTTTCATATTTTCTAATGAACTTGTAGAAACTACGTTCTACAGTAATAGTCCTTTCTGCTTTATTAGTAGTAACAACACCTTCAAGGACTTGTCCTCTAACAGATAAAGTACCATGGAAAGGGCAGTTAGGATCATCACATTTAGTTTCTGGTTCCTTAACATTAAGACCAACCATTTTATCACCATTAAATTTTTTTATATCTTCTTTTTATCCTATCTTCAGGACGATTCAACAATATTTTACCATCAATTTCAACTATGGTCCCATCCGGAACCTTAAATTGAAATACAGAAACATCTTTCTGAATTAATTTCTCTTTATAAATAAAATTAAAATCATTCTGATTAGAACTTAAGTCTTCATCTTGAACCTTTTCCTTCACTTCAATCCTTAAAGTCTTTTTGGTTTCATCAATGACGGTTCCTTGCAACCCTATCAAAGAGGGATTGGAACTGTCAACAACTTTAAGTTCTAACCCAATTAATTCATGATAGAATATATTTTTTGAGCTTATCATTCTAAGCCTCAGTATGTGAATTTAGGATATGAATTATGACATTAATGTCTTCTTCTCTTATTGTATTTCTTATCAGAATCTCTGATTTCAATAGTGTCGGAAGAGAATCCCATTTCAGATAAAACCTCTTTAACTCTTGCCTTATGATCTCCTTGGAGTTCAATTTGGCCTTTTTTGGCAGTTCCTCCACAAGCGCATTTAGCTTTAAGAGTTTTAGTGAGTTCCTTAATATCTATATCATGTTCATCTATACCTTCGACAATAGTCATAAGTTTTCCAAATCTTCTTCTGACTGTAAACACTTTTACAGATTGAACTTCTCTTGCAATTTCTTCGCAAACACAAAGTTCTTCAGGAAGACCACATACATCACAGATTTTTGACATTTAATTCTCCTTCTGTTTTTGGTTCATAATTGTAAGAACACGAGCAATAGTCCTTTTGAGTTCTCTAATTTTACCAGGGTTTTCATTAACACCTGCAGCAGCACTTTTGGAAACGTTTTTAGCGAGTTCCGCTTTGAGTTCCACCAATTTTTCTTCGATGTCCTCAATTTCCATTTCCCAAATTTCTTTACTTCTTAAAATTGCCATTTTCTCAACTCCTTAAAGATTATTCCTCTTCGGAATCTTCGGTAGCTGCTTCAAGTTCTTTGAGGTCTTCTTCAGCTTCGACTACTTCTTCAATTTCTTCTAAGTTTTCGAGGTCTTCTTCAGCTTCGACTACTTCTTCAACTTCCTCTTCAGCCACTTCTTCTTCAACAATTTCTTCTACAGGTTCTGCAATAGGAGCAAGAATATCAACTTTATCAGGTAAAACTGCTTCAGGAGGCATGATTCTAACAACAATACCTAAAACACCAGGTTTTAAAGGTGCGGTAGCAAAACCTTCTTCTACAAATCTAGTTGCAGGTTCACCACATTTCTTAATGTAACCTTCAGTGAATTTAGCTACAGCAGATCTGGAACCTCTAATCTTACCGGATATAGTTACTTCTACACCTTGAGCTCCAGCACCCATGATTCTGCGGATAGTGGAATATGCTACTCTTCTGAAGTGCATACCTCTTTGGAGCATATTTGCTATTTTAGAAGCCATGATTCTAGCATTCAATTCAGGTACGTCAACTTCTTTAACTTCCACTTGTGGGTTGTCCAAGTCAAATTTGGTTTTAAGACTTTGGGTAATGGCTCTTACGGTTTTTCCACCTCTACCAATTACCATACCAGGTCTTTCAGCATAAACGATAACCATAGTTCCTAAAGGAGTAACTTGGATGTCCATTCCTCCGTAACCTGCTCTTTCGAGTTCTTTTTCTAAATATTCATCAATTTTGGTTCTTCTGAGACCTTCTGTAACGAAATCTTTTTCTATCATTATTTAAGCCTCCACTAAAACTATTTGAATATGGGTAGTTGGAGTGTTGAATGGAGTTACTCTACCAAATGCTCTTGGTCTAGCTCCTCTAATGACCATACCTCTGTGGGAAGAGATATGTTCAATCTTAAGGTTTTCTACATCCATACCTTTGTATTCTGCATTTGCTTCAGCATTTTCAATAACATTTAAAATTGCTTTAGAAGCTTTTACAGGGTATCTTCCAGCAGCCCAACCTTTCATACCTTTTCTGTGACCAACATCTCTGTTGTGTCTTTTGAAAGGAACAGCTTTTTTCATTTCAATTACATCATTTAAGTATGCTTTTGCTTTAGCAACATCCATGCCTCTAATTGCACTACAAATTTCCACACAATGTTTAGGGGAAACTTTAAGGGATCTTGCCATAGCACGTGCTGTTTTGGATTCATCAGCATCTTTATTGTTATAAGCGTATTTATTTTTAGCCATGTTTTAATCTCCTTATTTAAGTGGTACAAACATAGATGATCTAGTAGCTCCCATACCTGGGTCACCATGTTGAACTCTAGCTCTGGTTGGTGCGAATTCACCAAAGAAGCATCCTAACATTTCAGGGGTGAAAGTTACTTCAACAAAGTCTCTACCATTGTAGATACCGAAAGTGGTTCCTACCATTTCAGGAATAACAATCATATCTCTACAGTGGGTTCTAACTACTACAGGTTTTCCACCTTTCTTATCTTGTTTTTGTAATTTTCTCATTTTATCCAACACAGACTGTTGTCTTGGTAAGAATCCTCTTTTTAAGGATCTTCTTTGTCTTGCTGGTAAAAGTTCAATAAATTCTTCCAAGGACATTTCTTTTAATTCTTCAATAGTATATCCTCTGTATTTAAATATTTTTCTAGCCAATGACACATCTCCTTAAATTATCTTCTTTTTCCAGTACGTTTAGCTGCAATTGAACCAACTTTTCTTCCAGGTGGTGCGTGTCTTGAAATAGTAGTTGGACGACCTGGATGTTGTCTGTTACCTCCTCCGTGAGGGTGGTCAACAGCGTTCATTGCTACTCCTCTAACAGTCATAAACTTCTTACCTTTAGCTTTATAAGCATGCCATCTGACACCTGCTTTCAAGAAAGGTTTTTCTTTTCTTCCTCCACCAGCTACAACACCGATACTTGCACGGCATTGAGGATGGAAAGATTTTAATTCACCAGATGGTAATTCTACAACAGCTTGAGTTGCATCATGGGTAATTAAAGAAGCATAAGTTCCAGAAGATCTTACGAAACGACCTCCGTCTCCTGGAGTGTTTTCAATATTGTAAATTGGAGTACCTTCAGGGATTTCAGCTAATGGTAAAGTGTTACCGAAACTGATAGGTGCTGAAATACCACATTCGATATCATCATCAACTTGAATGGTTTCAGGAGCTAAAATATGTCTTTTTTCACCATTTTCGAATTTAACTAAAGCAATAGGAGCAGTTCTTGCAGGGTCGTGAATGATTTCTACGACTTTACCTTTTAAACTACCTTCTTTTTCTAAATCATCGTATGCTCTGTATTGGATTTTATCTTTGAATCTGTGAGAAGCAACACGATGAGCAGGAGTTCCTCTTCCTCTACGTTGGTGTATTAATCGTTTTCCCATAATCAGTCCTCCTTAGAATACTCCCATTTTAACAGCTACATCTTCAGCTTCGCCTTCTTCAGTGAGTTTGACATAAGCTAATTTAATACCTTTTGGAGTAATGTGAGTGTTGACTCTTGCTACTTCTTGGTCATATAGCTGTTCAAAAGCCTTTTTGATTTGAGCTTTTGTAGATGTTCTTCTAACAACAAAAGCAAGTTCGTTGTTTTGATCAATTAAATTCATAGTTTTCTCAGTTACATGAGGTTTAACAATAATTTTATAAGGATCCATAAATATCCACCTTCTTAAACTATACCTAATAAATTCCCACAGGAATCTATTGGAATAATCCTCCTAATTTTTCAACAGCGGACTTAGTATAAACAGTTAACCTACCAGCATGAGTACCAGGTGCTAATAATTCAGCATTTAAGTTTTCTGCTGTAACGACTTCTACACCAGCGTGGTTTCTTGCACCTAAGCCAATGCCTTTGTCTTCAGCTACAACCACTAAAGGTCCTTTGCTGGATTTGTATTTACGTCCTCTTGTTTTTCCTCTACCTGCTCTTATATGTTTGCTGTTTTTAGCTTTAATGATATCATCGTAAACTCCTAATGCTTTGAAGATTTCACGAGTTTCACTAGCAGTCTTAACAGTTTCCAAATCATCTTCAACAATAATAGGAACTTGTTCGAGATTTTCGATTTTGTGACCTCTGCCAGCAACTAATTCTTCATTGGTAGTAGCTGCAACAGCAGATCTGATTGCAAATCTTCTTTCCTTATTGTTTACTTTTTCGTGATGATTCTTTTCAGCTCTTACAGGGTGAGCTTTTCTTCCACCTTTAGCTTGTGGAACGAATGCTGCTCTAGCACCGCTTTTGATTCTAGGTACCATAGCTGCACCTCTACCAGATCCCCAGGATTCTGCAGAAGTTCTTTTACCTGCCATAGGGTCATTACCCCAAGGTTGGATTCTTGCGGATTGAGCGGAAAGAACTGCTCTTTTAATAAGGTCAGGTCTGTATTCTTCACTAAAAATAGCAGGAAGTTCGATTTCTTCTTTTACTTCCCCTTGAATTGAATAAACATTAACTTTCATTTGACTCTCCCCTCTTATACACCTTGTTTAGAAGCAGTACTAATAAATTCAATTTGAGGAGCTGCTTCATCAGCTTTCTTAGGTCTGATAGCTTGTCTAAGAATTACTAATCTTTTAGTAGGGCCAGGGACTGAACCTTTAACTAATACGTAGTCGTTTTTGACTAAACCGTATCTGATAAATCCACCATCAGGGTTAACTGCATCCACTTCAGATACATCTCCGATTTTTAAGACTTTCTTGTTAAATTCAGTTCTTTTGTGGTATCCCATTTGACCTGCTTGTGCAACAGTCCACATAGTTCTTTCAGGAGACCAAGGACCAATGGAACCTACGTGTCTTCCTTTTCCACTTCTCATAGCTTTACCGTATTGAATTCTAATATTCCATCTTTTTACAACCCCTTGGACTCCTTTTCCTTTGGTGGTTGCAATAGCGTCTACATATTGTCCTTCATTAAAGATATCGCTTGCTCTGACTTCTTCACCTAATAAGTTAAGTGCATAGTTTAATTTTTCTTCAGCGGAACTTCCACCTAATGCACATTCAAAGATTTCAGGTTTTTTCTTAGGTACGCTAGCCATCTTAGGGTTAGTGTGCACTAAAACTCTAACATCTTCAGTTTTGTCTAAAGCGTCTTGTATTTTTGCAATAGCTTCAGATTTATCATAGTCTTTAGGAAGGGTAATTTTCCTAGAGAGCTCTTCATCCAAATTATCTGCAATAACTTCGGTGATAGCTTTAAGTCCATGAGCAGTTTTTTCGTATGATCTTATCCCCATGATTACAAGGGGTGGTACTTCCAAAACAGTTACAGGAGTGAAAACAGTCATACCGTGGGATGGAGAGTTTTTGTCATTGTCTACAACCATAGCATGAGTCATACCTGCTTTGTAACCTGCAAGACCTAAAAGTTTTGGTTCTTCATTACTTGGCCAAGCTTTGATTCTTGGAGTTTCTTTAGCTACTCTTTTACGAGGGCTAAATGCCACAGAACCTTTTCTTGGTTGGTGATGTCTTACCATTCTTTTCCTCCGTTTCTATAATTTTTTCCTATAATTAATCAGTCTAATCTATTAAAATATTTTAATTTCTATTAATCTATTAAAATAGATTCTTTTACAAATTTTGATTCATTGATTCAATCATTTTCTTTAAGTTGTCTAATCTTAAATTAAATTCTCAATCAATAAAATCTCAGAATAAATAGCCATATTTGCTCTTTTAGTCAAATCGCTAAAATTCTACACTGTTTAAACTTGATTATTCAGTTTATAGTTAATAATTTAGCATACAGTCTCCTAAATCAATCTAGATTGAGCATACAGCCTAAGTTTAAATAATAATATCTAATAATATCTAGATTAAGACTGTAGAGGCAAAAATTAAACAGCATATAAGCTAAATAAAGCTAGATAAACGTGAAAAACAAGCTCAAACTTGTTTATGTACTTCTCAAAGATTTATTATAAAGTTGTCTAGACTTCATAACTTATCCCATGTCTTTATGGAATATCTCCGTTGCGGAGCAAACTTTATAGTGTCTAATTATAAAGCAAATCCTTGAAAGCTAAAGCTGACAATAGCTAAAGCTTCGATCTATATGTTTTTTTAATGTATTTATAATATTACGTATTAACGCTACGTAAATGCGGAAGTTAATAATGAACTATTAACTTAAAGTATATTGAAAATAGCTAAAGTTGAAATTACAGCTTCTTCGGTTCTTACGGTCTCGGTTCCTTGATTTGGAATTGTATTTAACTTTATAGTTTCCCACTTGGAACTTTCCACATTTTCTGAAATAGAAGAATATGGTCCTCCGAACACGATAGCTATATGATTTGAACTTTCCACCTTAGTTTTCAATTCGTCAAAAATAGTATCGATTGTATCTGCATACTTTGTAGTTTCCACCACAAAGTCGGGATTAACTAATTTTAAGCTATTTTTAAGACCTTTATTAGTAGATAATGTCTTAAATCCCCAGTAAATGTCATCTGGTTCATCAGGTGTGACTATTACCTCTTTAGCAAACTTAGTGATTTTAAATGAAAATATTTTATTCACAGTAAGTTGCTCTTTGCAAAACGCCAACTTATCCATACCTATATCTACAAAGGTACCTTTCTTGTTCCTTTTTACAGTGTATCCTTGTCTGTAATCGCCTAATTCAGGTTGACCAACAGGATGATGAGGCACTCTTAAAGGAGGCAAAATACCAACATGCCTTAATTCAGGCTTTATAGGAATTGCCTTTTTCCTAAGGTATTGTGGAGTATCCATATACTTGAGAATTTCAGCTATGAAATCTCCATCCTCTGTCTGTTCACTGTCTGGAATTGAAAGATCTTTATAAACAACGACTTCATCAACTTCAAACAAAGCTAAAGCCCTGCCAATTAAGCCCACTTTTGATGTTTTTAATTTCAAGTCTTTAGTTTCTGCCAAGAATGAATTCGGTATAAAGACTGATACTTTATTGTTTTGCATATTATCAAATTTTAATTTTTAATCCATATGCAACATGATTGAACATTTAATAAAGCATTTAGTCAAAAAGAGCTAAAATACCGATTAAATCTAAAATCCGTAAAATAAGAAAAAATAAATATTCATGATTAACACGATTTAAATAGCTACAAAACATAGCCCAAGCTAAACCATCAAAAAACCTATGAAAATTGATTCTTTACACTGATATTTAACATTAGACAGATGTTTAATACCAATAAATCATGAAAATTAAATAAAAAATTTAAAAATTTCTTATAAATTACATAATGTAGACATATAGATTAGTAATATTTAAGTTATTTATAGTATATAAAGGTTTTGCTAAAAAAAGTATTTTTGGAAATTAATTAAAATCATATACATTATAATTATATAATTATTTTATTATTTCAAATTTATGGATTATTTTTATTGTCTTAAGATTCAAAATTCTCAACTCTCAATACAATAACTTTTACTTCACGAGATTCTTCATTATGAAAATCATAAATCTTTGGAATTGGAAATTTGTAAACCAATTTGTGAGTGACTTCTGCACCAAGACCCCTGTAGTAGTCAATTACAAACTCTTCAGTATTCTTCATATGAAATGAGTAAATGACATCAGCACTGCCAACTGCAAATTCCATAAATTTTCTATCAGCATGCCTTTTTCCCTTCTCTTGAGATCCAAAAGGTGGGTTTTGAATCAAAGTGTCAAATCTATTTAATGAACTTTCATTATTATTGATTTTGGCAAGATTGCTTTCATTTAATAAATCACTTATTGAATTAAATGAATTAATGTCTCCAACTATGAAATTTGTATTACTGACATCTACATCATATTGTTCAGATATGTTATTTTGTGTGATTTTTGCTAAAGCTATTGATTCGCCGTCAATGTCAACACCTAATGAATAGCTTGCACCCCTAAGTGAAGATGCAATTGCAAAGATTCCTGTACCGCATCCAAGATCCAAAATATTCATGTTATCAATGTCACCTAAACCATATGCATTCCACACTAAATCTGCAGCAATAGTTGCAGGAGTGGAATACTGTTCAAGTCCAACCTTTGGATTAGGATGATTCGGAACATTTTCCAAAATCATTTCAAGATGTTTCTTTTTTGAAATTTTCATGAGAATCACTGCAATATAAAATATATAATATATATTATAATTTTATTATTTTTTATAGATTACCAAAAATTATTATTTTTATATCTGAAATAAAAATTAAAATTTGAAAAGAGTTATAATATATTAGATATAAACTAATTTTATGAAAAGAATTCATTTATTATTTGCAATTTTTATTGTTCTAATTTTATTCGTTGGATTGACTAATGTTAGTGCAGTTGATAGTTCAAAATGGAAAAAGATTACTGTTGATGGTACTGAGTTTAAAATACCTCCAGAATATGAAAATGGTGATTTATACAATAGAAGTTATACTAAAGATAATTGGAGTTATTTTACAATTTTTTCATACAAAAATGATTCCCACCAAGAATATCATGATTTTGGCTATGCTTTAACTTCAAATAACCTAAAGAATATACAAATGGATCATATAGGAAATCATGATGTGATAATAATGTCACGGTATATTTCTCATTGGGATTATGCTGATTATTATATTCAAATATGGTTTATGTGCGGTAATGTTACTTATCAAATAACCCAAAATGGTACAAATATGAGTGAAAATGTAAAAGAACTCATTAAAACAAGCCCAAAACAAAATTTAACTTCACAAGAATTTTATTCTAAGTTTTATAATTACCAAATAAAATATATGAAGTATTTAGATGATTTGGAGTGGGTTAATAATGATATTCAGCAATTTGAAAATCAGAAAAAACTCAACCAACAAGAACAAAATGACAATATGTATTGGTATTTATTCGGATATTATAGTAATAATTACTAAATATCCATACTTTGAATATTAAATGTTTGAAACAGTTAATATGATTATTTTCTACTTTTTTGACTATTCTCTTATTTATAGTCTTTAACTGATTTTATAAGTTTTTCCATATCTTCAACAATGTATCTTATTTCATCAGAATCACTATCTAAAGAACTCATATTAAGTACCAATTCATTGGTTAACTCATCTACTTTTTCAATGATTAACTTTAAAATATCTATTCTATTTTTTATTTCATATTCTACTTTTGGAGAATCATCTGTTGCGAAGTTGATGATGTCTACAGCGGATTCTGCTTGTTCATAAAATAGATTACTGCATGACTTTAAAGTGGACATAAACCTACCATAAGTCATTTCTGTTGGAGAAAAGCGTTTTTCAATCATGTCAATAGCTACTTTTTCCTTAACTTCATATAATTGCTTTAAATCATTTACTTGATTTTCATATCTTTTAAGTGTTTGACTATTTGCTATTGGAGTTAATTCTGTTTCCTCTTCTTTTTCAATAGCTTTTGGTTTTATCTCTTCAGTTTTATTAGGAAGTTTAGTTTTATATTCTTCTGAAGTGTAATCCTTTAAAAAAAGAATGTATATTGGATATCCTATAACAATAAACAATGTAACTGCACTTAAAATTAGTAGTAATGTGTTTGAAGAATCTAGGCCAAATATTAACATGAAGAAAAATGCCATTAAGCCAATCCATATAACATAGAATATAGATAATCTATGTAAATTCTTTTTATCTTCAAATGTACCTATGCCTTTTTTTAGCCTAACTTTTGCTGCGACATCAGATTTATAAGCATATTTTAAAATTTCATCATCAGTTAAAATACCTTGTTTAGGTTCCATAATGAATTCATTATTTTGATTGGAATTTTTTTGAACTTCATTACCTTCTATGTCATAAGCTTTTGTGAAAAGTTTACCTTTTTTATAAGTTAATGGTGAAGTTAATCTCTTAATCTCTTTTTTCCGTAATTCTTCATCAAAATTAGTTTGTTCTGCTTTATCCATACTGACCCCTTTAAATATATGATTTTATATGTATACTTTTTAATTTTTAATATAAACAATTTTTCATTGCTCATAAAAAAGTGTTTAAACAAAGTTTTAAAAGAAATTAAAAAACCATATAGCATTATAAATTAACAAATTCTTAAATAGTAATCATAAAATTTAATATTAATATTAATCATATATAATATTATAATATTTGATAAATAATATATAATTACAAACATAATGATAAAATCATAATCATATATTTTTTATCATAATTTTTAAGATAATTTAAATTGAAAAAAGAGGTATAACATGTTTGAAAAAGTACTTATTGCAAATAGAGGAGAAATTGCTATACGT
>Ga0129307_1001589_pt1 | contig 22888 bp, 8 predicted proteins | sample P1105metagenome_FD_94437 | JGI IMG/M metagenome (GOLD analysis project Ga0129307, IMG submission 94437) | Capybara group fecal microbial communities from Wisconsin, USA - P1105 metagenome | ecosystem: Host-associated > Mammals > Digestive system > Large intestine > Fecal | place: USA: Wisconsin... | reverse complement strand
GGTGAACGTGGCCCAGCTGAAGAATGCCACAGATTCCTATGTCCATGTGAATGGAACCAATGCAGCCGGCACTCTGGTGTCCAACAATAAAGGGGCTGTCAGTGCCACCGCTGGTGCTGCTGGAAAAAATTCCGTTGCTATCGGGGTCAGCGCTAAAGTACAGGCAGCGGCCGAAAACGGTATCGCCATAGGAGTGAATACCAATGCCCAGGCACTGAATGCCATCGTGATGGGAAATGGTGCCAACACTTCTGCTGCTGGCACGCAGGGCGTGGCCATCGGAAATGGGGCTTCTGTCAGCGTGGACAGCGGGGTTGCCCTGGGTGCTAATGCCGTAGGGAATCGGGCTGCTGGCACAGCCGGATGGAATTTTGCTACAGGGAAGGCCTCTACGAATACCAATCCGGTCTGGGTGGCTAACCGAGGCGCTCTGTCCCTGGGAAATGGGGCTTCTGTGACCCGGCAGATCACCAGTGTGGCTGCCGGAACCCAGGACACGGATGCGGTGAATGTAGCCCAGCTGAAAGGGCTGGCCCTACAGGTCTCTGCAGATGGCGCCACTTATTTCCATACCAATGCAACGGGAACGGCTGCATCACCTCTTTTCAACAATAAGGGAACTGCCAGTGCAGTGGCGGGAGCCGGTGGAAAGAATTCCCTGGCAGCCGGGATCAATGCCACCGTAGCAGACGTCGGAGAAGAAGGTACCGCGGTGGGCTACAATGCCAAAGTACATAAGGAAAAGGGCGTGGCCCTGGGCAGCCGGTCTTCCAGCAATAACATAGGATCCATGGCTCTGGGTTATAATGCCCAAAGCCACGGGGAAAATGGGGTGAGCATCGGCACCAACAGTTTCACCAATTATAAAGGAAGCGTCGCCATAGGGGGAAGTGCCCGGGCAACGACGGCTGGGGCCGTGGCCATTGGCTCTGGGGCCAATTCCGATGGGACAGGCAGCATTGCCATCGGGGATACGGCCAGGATTGCTTCCAATGGATATGCCCTGACCAGTATCGCCATGGGACGGAATGCCTATGTGCTGAATGGAACTGGAGAGCAGGAATACCAATTCAGCTTCAATAAGGGCAGCTGGAATGGGTCCAACAGCCCCAAAGCTGGTTCGGATGCCCTGGACCGGCTGCCCGGCGGGATTGCTGTAGGCACAAACTCTTTTGCCCGGACAGGGAGTGTGGAAATCGGTTCCCATACCATGCAGGGCCTGACCATGGGCGGGACTACAGTGGATAACACATCGGCCAACATCATCGATATGACTACTATCGGGAGCAATTCCTACAACAAGGGCCTGATGGCGACGATTGTGGGATCCTATTCCATCAATACCGGGGATTTCGACGGCAGCGGTGGCTTTAACAGCTTATTATATGGCTCTCAAAACATGGGTTCTAATCTGATTGGTTCCCTAAATCAGAACCGGTCCAAAGGGTATAGTGGGAACAGCGGTGTGGCCAACAGCATCGTGGGGGTGGCCAACATTGCGGAAAATGCCAACGGAGCCCTGCTCTTCGGGGCCGGCAACAAGGTCACCAATTCTATCAAACCCATCTATGGTATTTCTACCTACAGTGGCTTTGATACGGTGGATGAGATGGTGGATGGCCTGGCTTCTGCGGTGAAACGGTCGGAAGGGGGAGCCACCCTGGCTATCGGGGGCGGTAATACGGCCGACTACACCCGGGCTTCCCAGCTCATCGGGGTGAACAATACCTTGACCGGTACCAGCGGTTCTGTCAGTAGCTACAATATGGTGAACGGGTACAAGAATACGGCTTCCAATGTGCAGCATGTGTCCGTCATCGGATCCGGCAACACCGTCAAGGATACGGATACGGCTTTGCTGCTGGGGGATAACCGGACCCTTTCCGGAGCTGCCAACAGCCTGGTGATCGGTTCCGCAGACGACGTGACCACCACGGATCAGCAGAATGTGGTGGTCCTGGGACACAATGCCAATGCAACAGTGTCCGGAGGCGTGGCCCTGGGCAGCGGATCCCTGGCTGCGGTGGAAGCCGGAGCTGCCGGGTACGATCCTTCTACTCGGCAGGCTTCCACGGATACCTCTTCTACCTGGGTGGCAACGGGAGCGGCTGTATCAGTGGGTAAGGGAACGGAACTGACCCGGCAGATTACCAGTGTGGCTGCCGGGACCCAGGATACGGACGCGGTGAACGTGGCCCAGCTGAAACAGGCTCTCCAGGCAGCGGAAGCCAATGATTCAGATATCCATGTGAAAGCCGGAGAATATGCGGTGGGTACGGTCCAAAACCAGGCCGGCAGCAATGTACAGGGCGTGGCACTGGATCTGGTGGATAAAGCCGGTAATGCGGCCGGAAAAGTCATCATCACTGATGTAGCTAAAGCCAGTGATGTGGGCGATTTGAATTACGTGGCAGGTGGCACGGGGAGCCAGGGCAAAGTGGTCACCAACGGAGATACGGTGACCGTGGCCATCGGGAAATTGGATTCAGCTCTGAACCAGGCCACGGCGGAGGCTGGGAAACATTCCATCGTTTCTGCTGGAGACAATATCACCGTCCAGAATACGGCCGGAGCCGGGGAAGCGGCCAACTATCAAGTTTCCCTGAAAAAGGACATCACGGTGGATTCGGTGACGGCCCAGACCGCTTCCGTAGGAGGCATCCAGCTGAATCAGGGAAACAGCGGGACCATCGGCGGACTCCAGAATACCACCTGGGATCCGGACCAGATCGTTTCCGGTCAGGCGGCGACGGAGGACCAGCTGAAAGCCGTGACAGCCAACGTAGTTTCTTACGATGATGCATCCCACAGCTCCCTCACCCTGAACCAGGGCGGCAGCAGTACCATTATCAAAAATGTGGGAGATGGATCCGTGGCAGAAGGTTCCAAGGAAGCCGTCAACGGAGGACAGCTGTATCGGACCAATCAGGCCGTGGAAAAGAATGCCGGTGATATCCGGAACCTGGGAAGCTCCGTGAATAAGCTGGGCAGCCGGTTGAATCGGGTAGGCGCAGGCGCCGCTGCCCTGGCGGCCCTTCACCCTCAGGATTTCGATCCCGATGATAAATGGGATTTTGCTGCCGGATATGGCAATTATAAGGACGCTCATGCAGCTGCCATCGGTGCCTTCTATCGGCCTTCCGAAGACACTTTGATCAGTGTGGGCGGTAGCTTTGGCGGAGGGGAAAACATGGTCAATGCCGGGGTCACCTTCAAACTGGGCCAGCACAACCATGTGACCCGGTCCAAAGTGGCCATGGCCAAAGAAATCATCGATCTGCGGGCCACGGTGGAAATGCTGAAGAACCAGAATGCCCAGATCCTCCAGACCCTGAAACTCCAGGGAACCCCGACAGTCAAGCCAATGGAGGGGAATTTCAGCGATGTGCCGGAAACCCACTGGGCGTACCAGTATGTGGAAGGCCTCCGGAAACGGGGTTATCTGGAAGGCTATCCGGATGGAGAATTCAAGGGAGACCGGACCATGACCCGGTACGAATATGCAGCCATCATCTATCGGGCCCTGCAGAACGGAGCTCCGGTGGATGCCGGCATGGCCAGATCCGTAGAAGAATTCAAACCGGAGCTGACCCAGGTCCAGGAAACCGAACGCTTCCGGGTGGACCGGATCTCTGGGAAGGACAATGAACGGCATAAAGTGGAACGGGTCCGGGTCAACAGCCATGATAAGAAAGAGAAAAAGGACTATCGAGATGTCTATGGATCCCGGATCCAGCAGGAAGAAAAGTAAAGGATTTACTGGATGGAATCCCTGAACAGCTGGATCAGCCTTTTGGTGTAGCCTGGCAGATATTTGTCTTTCCGCGTGACGATGGAATAAGGGATGCTTTGGCAATTTCCGATGCGGAAGTAGCGCACTTCTTTAGAATAGGAAAAATGGCGGATATACTGTTCGAAATTGAAAGCAATCCCCATGCCTTCAGCAGCCATCTGGGAAGCTGTTTCTAGATTGGAGAGGATGATGCTCCGACGGGGCGTGATCCCTGCCTGCTGTAAAAAGGCATCTGTGTACACTCGGGATGATTGTTCCGGCAGCTGCAGGATGAAACATTCATCCTGCAGCGAGGCCAGGTCCAGCCAGAAAATACCGGGAGAAAGTTCTTTGGCTTTTTGACAGGCTGGATGATTGGCAGGCAGTACGACAACCAGATAATCTTCATAGAGCGGCTCATAACGAAGGATGGGCTGCTCTTTTTTTGTGTTGGCAATGATGAAATCCAACTGGCCATGGAAGAGCCCCTGATAGGCTGGTTCAGAAGGCAGTTCATGGGTCAGGACTTCTACCTGGGGATATTCTTTTAGGAATTGATGGAGGACGGGGGGAAGGAGCCAGGAGGTCCGGCGCAGATGGATGCCAAATTCGATCTTTCCCGTGATGCCCTTGACCAAGTCTCCCAAGCGCGCCAGATATCCTTCCTCCAATTGGACCATTTTTTCAGCTGTTTCCAGATAGAGTTTTCCGGCTGTGGTGGGGACAAACGTTTTGCCCAACCGGTCAAAAAGTTTTACGCCCATCTGATGTTCCAATGTGCTTAAAAATACACTGAGCGTGGGCGGCGTCACATGCAGCGCTTCAGCTGCTTTTTTTATGCTGCGGTATTTCCCTAGAGCTAGGACATAATGCTGTTCCCGAAGTTCCATTTCCGTCTCCTTAATTAGTTAAAGACTAATTTTATGTTTAATATATTTGTCTGGAACTAATTATAAAATAGTCTATAATAAAAAACAAGAAAAAACAGATTATTTTAAAGGGGGATATGTAGGATGACGGAGGGTATTTCTGTAGACAACTTGATGCAGCATGTCAGATATCTCAGCGGATTTGAAAAATTATCAGGTAGCCAAGGCGCTCATCAGGCAGTGGAATATATGGTGGATGTGCTGCAGAAGGAGGGCGTCCCGGTGGAAATCCATCGGTTCCAGGAGTATCTGTCGAACCCAGTCAGCAGTATGCTCCTGCTCCAGGATGGGCAGGTCATCCGGTCGAGGCCCCGTTCTTTCTCTTTGAATTTGCCGGAAGGCTTGAAAGGGGAACTGGTCTATGATGATTCCCACTGGAAAAAGCAGCTGACTCCTTGGGAAAGATCCAGAAGGATCGCCGGGATGAGAGGAAAAGTCGTCCTCAGCCATGGCTTTGATGAACGCTATGCCAAACAGTTGGAAAAAGCGGGAGCCCTGGCCTGGATCCAGATTTGGGATTCTCCGGAGAAGGAGATCCATGAAGATACCGTAAGCTCTGTATGGGGTACACCGGATCTGGACTCTTCCCTCATGCTGCTGCAGATCCCTGTCCTCTGTGTGAATCTTTCAGACGGGAATCGGCTGATCCAATACGCGCAGGAAGCGGAGCACGAAGTATTCCTTTCCACTTGTACGGAAACTGCTGTCCAAGAAGTGGAAGTCCCTGTTGCCTCGATCCAGGGAGAGTCGGAAGATTTCATCCTGGTTTCCGGCCATTATGATACTTGGTATGCCGGAGCCATGGACAACGTGACAGCTAATGCCGCCTGTCTGGAAATCGCCAGAGTCCTTCAAAAGGGAAAAAGACCCCGGAGAACGGTACGGATTGCTTGGTGGGCTGGTCATTCCAACGGCCGATATGCCGGTTCCGCCTGGTATTATGATCATTTCTTCCATGATTTGAGAAGACACTGTATGGCCCATATCAATTCAGACCTGATCGGATCCCAGCTGGGTGAAGTTGCGACGGTCATTACCACGGGGTTGGAAGGCAGATCTTTTGAAAAAGAGCTGATCGGGACCATTGATCCCAAAGCGCCTGTGGCATTCAAACGGTTTGGACGAGGGGCTGATCAAAGTTTCTGGGGGGCCGGGATCCCTTACAATCTCATGACCCGGTACGAAGTCCTTCCGGAAAAACGCAGGACAACCGCTCCTGGGGGAAGTCCCTGGTGGCATACGGTGGAAGATACCTTTGAAAAAGTGAGTCCGGATATTTTGCAGAAAGAAACAAAGATTTTTTTGGAAAATGTGGATCGGTTTGCCAGACAGGAAACCCTTCCGGTAGATTTCCCCGGATATTTTGGACAGATGATCGAGCGGCTCCAGTCTGTGCAAGCCCAGAGCGATGCCTGCTTTGATTTTTCTCCCTGCATAGAAGCTGTGGAAAGAATCCAGGAAAAAATCGCAGCAATGTACGGTCAGCTGACAGGGGAAGCCAAGAACCGGCTGGTTAAGCTGGTGGGCGGGACGATGAACTGGCTGATGCAGACCTACGGGTCTCCTTATGGACAGGATTTGGCCTATGCGTATGGGATGTTCCCCCATTTGACGGCGGTGGCAGGTTCTTATCAAAACAATACGGATCCGGCTGAATTTCTCTTTTTACAGACCGAATTCCAGAGACAGAAGAACAGGTTGCTCACGGAATTGGAGCTCCTGGAAGAAAAAATAGGCTGGTTTGGACAAGCATGATATGGAGCAGAAAGGAAGAAAACAATGGGACCATTGAAACAGGCTATCGAAAAAAATATTACGGGACGGGCGGCCGGACTGATTGCCATGGCTGACCAGCTCCATGAATATAAGGAAGTTTCCTATCAGGAGACCCAGTCTGCGAAACTAATCGAGACCTATCTGGAACAGAATGGCTTTCAAGTAGAAACCGGAGTGGGAGGACTTTCTACTGCATTCCGGGCGGTTTACGAACAAGGGGTAAAAGGACCGTCCATCGGCCTTTTGTGTGAATATGACGCACTGGCCGGGTTGGGACACGGCTGTGCCCATCATTTGCAGGCTCCGGCCATCCTGGGAGCAGCCTGTGCTGTCAAAGATTGCCTGAAAGATCGTCCGTATCGTCTGGTGGTTTACGGGACGCCGGGAGAAGAAACAACGGGCGGCAAGATCACCATGGTCAAGAATGGCTGTTTCCAGGATATCGATGTGGCCTTGATGGTCCATGGAGGAGATCACACCCAGGTGGATGTGAAAAGCATGGCTCTGGTGACGGCTCACGTGGCTTTCCATGGGGTTGCGGCTCATGCAGCCATTGCTCCTGACAAAGGCCGCAGCGCGCTGGATGCCATGATCCTGATGTTCAACGGCATCGAGTTCCTCCGGGAACATATCAAGGAGGATTCCCGGATCCACTATACAGTGGATGAAGTACCGGGTCATCAGAATTCTGTCCCTTCCCTGGCAAAGGCGTCTATGGATATCCGTTCCTATAACTCTCTGTATTTGGATGGATTGATGGAACGGGTGAAAGACATTGTCAAGGGAGCGGCCCTGATGACCGGGACCACCTATGAAATTTCCTGGGATGACCGCTTTGAAAGCAAAGTGCCTGCCCGGCATCTGAATCAGCTGGTGATGGCCAATGCTGAATGGCTGAAGGCTCCGGCCCTGGCACCTGCCCGGGAGAAAACCGGTTCCACTGATTTTGGCAATGTAACCTTCAACGTTCCCGGGACCTGTTTACGCATGGCCTTTGTGGATCCGGGAACGCCTTCCCACACTGTGGAATGGGTGGAACAGGGAATGGGGGAAAGAGCCCATGCTGCCCTGCTCATGGGCGCTAAAGCCATTGGCATGACCGTTTGCGACCTGATTGCGGAACCTGGAAATCTGAGGCAGGTACAAGATGAGTTCCGGCAGAATAAAGCGGCTATGGCAAAGGCCTAGAGGAGGATGGGGAGAATGATAAACGGAAAAGCAAAGAAAAAGATAACGGTTCCTTCTTCTTACGTAATCATCTTTTCGGTAATCGTATTGATTGCCATCCTGACTTGGTTCATCCCAGCTATCAAACACGCTACGCTGGGGATGACCCTGATGGCTCCCATCCACGGGTTTAAAAACGGCGTTTCCGTCATTTTATTCATCCTGATCATTGGCGGGTATCTGCGGATCGTGAACGAGACGAAATCTCTGGAAGTAGGGATCGGGAGCATTGTCAAACGGCTGGAAGGACGGGAAGTCTGGATGATCCCTGTCATCATGTTCATCATTTCCTTGGGCGGGACTACCTATGGACTTTCCGACGAAGCCCTCCCCATTTATCCGCTGCTGATCAGTGCCATGCTGGCTTGCGGTTTTGACAGCGTTACGGCTACGGCTACCATCTTGTGCGGGATCATATCCGGTGTCTCCGGCTCTACCATCAATCCGTTTTCCATCAGTGCAGCCATCGATGCCCTGAAAGAAACAGGGATCCAGCCCAATCAAGGCATTATCCTGGGGATGGGGACTGTGGTCTGGCTGTCTTCTTATTTGATTTCCTGCCTGTATACCATGCGGTACGCCCTGCGGGTGAAAAAAGATCCTTCCCGTTCCGTACAGTCGGCTGCTGAGCGGCAGCAAGCCATGGAAATCTTTGGAAAAGAGACAGAAGCAGCTGAAAAGTTGGAACTGACCCCGGCTATGAAGAAAACCCTGAAGCTGTTCGGACTTTCCTTTGCCATCATGATCCTGGGGCTCGTGCCCTGGCAGGCTTACCAGATCCATTGTTTCGACGGTTGGTCTGCGTTCCTTACGGGGACGCCTCTTGGCAAATGGTATTTCAATGAGCTTTGCGTGTGGTTCCTGGTGATGAGTTTCGTCATCGGTTTCTTCAACTATTTCGATTCACGGAAAATCATGAAGCTGTTCGTGGCAGGGGCTGGCGATTTGGTGGGTGCGGCCCTGATTGTGGGTCTTTCCCGGGGTGTCTCTGCCATCATGAAGGATACGGGCTTCAATACGTATCTGCTGCAGGTGGGGACACAAGCCCTTTCCGGAGTGCCCAGTGCGCTGTTTTCTTCCCTTTCCTATATCTTTTACAGTGGCTTTACTTTCCTGATCACTTCTACTTCCGGCCTTGCTTCGGCCACCATTCCTACCATGGGAGCTTTGACCCACTCTTTGGGCTATGCCCCGGAAGTGATGATCACCATCTATATTGCAGCTCACCATATCGTTGGAGTCATTCCTACTTCAGGGACGATCATGGGGGCCCTGAATGTCTGCAAAATCGAATATACTACATGGGTCAGATTTTATGGGAAGCTTTTCTTGATCATTTCTCTCTGGAATTTGCTGTTGACAGGGATTGCTATGGTGGCGTTTTGATTGCTGTACGGTGATGGAGATTTCATTGCTAACTTGACAATCTATAACACTAAAGATCCAGTTCGTGACAAAAGAGTGCCATCGTTTACGGTGGCACTCTTTTGCGATATACTATATAGGTAGAAGTTTATACAGGAAAGTAGGGATTCCCATGAAAAGATCTAAAATCTTAACTTTGGCCGTCCTGGCCTCTTTGCTGACCTCTCCCTGTGCTTGGGCAGCCCATAAGAAAACAGCACCGGCGGCTGAAAAGCCTGCAGCCGCCCAGACGGAAAAAGCGGCCCCTGCCAAAACGGAAACGGCAGCAGGGAAAGAAGCTCCAGCTGCTGCAGAAGAAACGGCTGCAGAGCCGCTGCCGGCTGATGCCTATGGAGCCGCTAAGATCGTCACGGGAGAAAAGGTAGCTCTGGCTGACAGCTATGCTTCTTTGAAGCCGGATGAAAGTGCGCTGCTGGTAAAAAACGGAGCCGATGTGACCCTGTCCCATGGAGCCATCACCAAGAGCGGAGCTACTACAGGCGTGTTGGACAGTAAGTTCCATGGGCTCAATGCTGCTGTCCTGGCTGCAGATGGGGCGCTTTCCATGGATGGCTGCACCATCCGTACGGAAGCGGATGGTGCCAATGCGGTGTTCGCTACAGGGGCCAAGGGCAGCGTGAAACTCCATGATTCCAATATCCGGACCACCGGGGCTTCTTCCCGGGGCCTGGATGCTACGGAAGGCGGCAAGATCATTGCGGACAACATCAATATCGGTACTGCCGGGCTCCGCTCTGCAGCCCTGGCCACAGAACCTTCCGGAGCCAGTGTCGAAGTGAGCAAGAGCACCATCAACACGTCCGGGGAAGGATCCCCGCTCCTCTATTCCAAAGGATCCATCAAACTCAGTGAAGCCAAAGGCACAGCTGGAGCTAGTGAAATCGCCGTGGTGGAAGGGAACAATGCCATCCATCTGGAATATGTGGACCTGTCCGGCAACGGTACCCATGGGGTGATGCTGTACCAGAACAAGACCCGGGACAATGGCACGGACGGCAAAGAACTGGGCCGCTTCTCTGCTAAGGGGTCTGCTCTCCGTAGCCTGAAAGAAGGGCCTCTGTTCTATGTGACCAATACGACGGCCCGGATCTATTCGGAAATGACTACCATGCAGTATCTGGGCGGCACCTTGATCCGAGTAGAAGCCAACCAGTTCGGAGATGCGGGCAGCAATGGCGGCGACCTGACCTTCATGGCCAATAACCAGGGGCTGTACGGCAATGTGTCTGCGGACAGCAGCAGTACCATTATGATGGATCTCCAGAACGGCAGCCACTGGTCCGGGGCCATCAACACGGACAACGCTGCCAAAAAAGTGGATGTGAACCTGGACGCGTCCTCCAGCTGGTCCCTGACGGCTGACTGCCATGTAGATGGTTTCACCGACGGGAACCCGGCTATGACGAACCTGAAGGGCAACGGCCATACTTTGTATTACAACAGCAGCAATACCATCAACACCTGGCTGGGAGGCAAGACCTACGAACTCCAGGGCGGCGGGTATCTGAAACCGGAGAAGTAAGAGTGAAGAGTCTAGAGTGAAGAGGGTCTGATCATGAAACAAATGAAAAGAATCACGGCGTCTTTGCTGGCAGCTTTGGCTTTGGCGGCTCCTTGCTTCGGGGCAGAGGCTGCGGCCCAGCCGGCTGGTGAAAAAACGACACAGACGGCTCCTTTGACCAAAGAGGATCGGGAACGGGCGGAACTCCGTACCAAGACCTACAAGGCCCTGCTGGACCTGTACCAGAAGAAGCCGAACTCCCGGAAAGCTATCCAGAATGCCTTCGGCTATGCGGTGTTCGTGGACACCAGCTACAGCGTGGGATTCCTGGGCGGGGGCCACGGCCGGGGCCGGGCCATCAACCAGCACAGCGGCCGGGAAGTGTTCATGAAAATGGGCGAGATGAAAGTGGGACTGGGCCTGGGGGTCCGGCAGTCCAACATCATCTTTGTGTTCGGCAATGAAGATGCTTTCAATTCCTTCATCACCAAAGGCTGGACTTTTGGGGGCGAAGCGGTGGCGGCCGCCGGAGACGGAGTCAGCGGGGATGCCCTGGAAGGCTCCTTCCAGGTGGCCCCGGGCATGTGGATGTACCAGGTGACCACCAAGGGACTGGCTGCGGATCTGACCGTAAAGGGTACCCGGTTCTATGTGGATAAAGATCTGAACGTGGACACGGTGGTCGACTGATGGCGCAAAAGGAACCTGCCGGCCTGCTGACCCTGCGTCCCGTGGCCTGGTACCGGGGCCTGCTGCCAGAAAAATTCGGCTTGCCCAGGCAGAGCGGCTTAGTGCCGGAGCTAGCCGGACGGGTGGAAATGGCGGAAGGCTTCCGGCAACGGGAAACCCTCCGGGGCCTGGAAGGCTTTTCCCATGTGTGGTTGATCTGGGGCTTTTCCCAAAACCACACATGGTCGCCCACGGTACGGCCGCCCCGGTTGGGGGGCAATACCCGGCTGGGGGTCTTTGCCACCCGTTCTCCTTTCCGGCCCAATCCTCTGGGACTTTCCCTGGTGGAACTGGACAGGGTGATCTGGGATGGACATCAGGGTCCGGAACTGTGGGTCAAGGGGGCGGACCTGATGGACGGGACGCCCATCTATGACATCAAGCCTTATGTTCCCTACGCCGATGCCCGGCCGGAAGCCCGGAGCGGCTTTGCCCAAGGTGCGGACCGTACCCTGGAGGTCCAGTGCCCGTCGGAGCTTTTGGCAAAACTGCCGGAAGACCAGCGGGGAGCTCTGTTGGGAATCCTGGCCCAGGATCCCCGGCCCCATTACCAGAAAGATCCGGAGCGGATCTATGGGATGGCCTTTGGGGCCTGGAATGTAACGTTCCGGGCGGACCAGAGGCAAGTCCATGTCCTGTCCATAGAAACAAAGTGAAATCGAGAAAAGACAGTCCCTGTCAGCAGGATCTTGCGCAGGGACTGTCTTTTTCCGTCTTTTGGGGCATGTTGCAAATGGAAAGGAGAAGAGTATAATGGCTATCATAGAGTCAATATAAGTGCTGTCTGATATCGGACAGCAGTAAAAGGGGTTGTTCACATGAATCGGATCTTCAAGGTGATCTTCAATCGGAACCGGCAGCTGGTCCAGGTGGTTCCAGAATATGCCCGGAACAGGGGAAAAGAGGTGTCTTCTTCTCGAAAAGGAGAAATCCGAGGATTGTCCCGGGTCCTGCTGACCTTCCTGGCCACCCTGATGATCGCATCCCCCGGCTATGCGGCGGATTCCACGGAAGGAAACACAGACAGTGGGAATACGACCTATATCACTGATACGAAGACGGACAAGGAGAATATCCAAGCCCTGGACAAGCAGGTGGCCCAGAATGCCCAGGATATCGCTGCCAGCAGAACCACGACGGATACCAATAAAACCGATATTGCCATAAATAAAGCCAATATAGAAGCCAACAAAACATCCATTGCTGCCAACAAGACAGCAATCAGCAAGAATACTTCGGATATTGCAACGAATACAACCAATATCTCTGAGAATAAAACGGCCATTGCGGATAACAAGACGGCCATTGACAAAAACACATCTACTATTTCCACCAATACCCAAAACATTGCAGCCAACACAACAAATATTGCAAACAACACAACTGCCATAACTTCCAATAAAACCAGCATTGCTGCCAACGCTTCGGATATCACGGAACTGAAGGATCTTTCCAATATTACGGATGCCGGGAAAACTGTCATCAAAGAACAGGCAAAACAGGCGGTGAAGGTGGCTGCAGGAGACCGGGTCACGGTAACGCCCAACGGTTCGGAAACTGGGAATGGGACGCTTACTTATACTGTTACGGCCAATAATGATGGGGTAATCTCCATCGGCGACACCAACCTGGTGTCCGGCGGCACTCTGTATACGGAACTGCGGCCTGCTTCCACTGGCACCTATTACTACATCAGCAGTACCAAGACCACTGCGGAAAACCTGATCAGCCTGGATACCACCCTGAACAAGGCCCTGGCCGCACTGGACATCGATATGACGGACAGTTCTGTCTATACCTCCAAACTGAGCAAGTATTTCAAGGTCAATCCGGAAGTGACCACTTCAACGGACGGCAAGACCAAAACCTATGCGCCGGATGCGGCTGCCAACGGCACCAATTCTGTGGCTATCGGTCCCAGCACCCAGGCCGGGGAAAAGACGACCGATGAGACTACCTCCATCACAACCGTTACTGGCGGCACCAGCAGCACCGCCATCGGCGACAGTGCCAAGTCCAATGGGAATACCTCTGTGGCTTTGGGTTATAATTCCCAGGTGCTGAACACGACGGATCAGGATGGCAAGACCACGGCGACCATTGATGGGAGTACGGCCATCGGCAGCGGAGCCAAGGTCAATGGCACCAGCAATGCTACGGCTGTCGGCACCGGTGCTCAGGTCAATGAAACGGCTACAGGGGGTATTGCCTTTGGCAAAGGGGCGGTAACCGGGGAAGATAAGGGAACGGTTACTGTTGGTGATGTAACGGCGAATGTGGCTGCTGTAGGCGGCGAAAACAGCGTGGCTCTGGGTACTGAGGCCAAGGCCAGCGGCAATACAGCCCTGGCTCTGGGCAAGGGAGCCCAGGTCAACAACTACACCACCCAATCCGGTACCACTGTGACCAAGACGGTGAATTCCGGCAGTACGGCCATTGGCAGCGGTGCTGTCGTAACCGGTGCAGATGATGCTGTTGCCTTGGGTACCGGGGCAACTGTTACGGGTACGGGAGACAATGCTGATGATTCCATGGCCATCGGTAAGGGCGCTTCTGTAGCGACAGCCAAGGACGCCATGGCTTTAGGCACCAGTGCGGCTGTTGCCAGCGGCGCCACCAATGCCGTCGCCATTGGCAATACGGCCAAGGCCAATACATCCAATACTACCGCCATCGGATACAACGCCAGTGCTACTGGTGCAGGGGCGATAGCCATCGGTGAAAATACGTCTACCGCTACAGAAGGTGGCATCAGCATCGGCAGCGGTACCAGTGTTTCTGGCAAATCCATTGTTATCGGCTATGCTACCGATGCCAATGGAAATGCGGTGAAAACAGAATCCCAGAATACCGATGCGGTAGCTATCGGTAACGGGGCTCAGGCCAATGCCAATGATTCCATTTCCATTGGTCATCAGGCAGGAAAAGATACGAATGAAGGCCGTACCAGCGGTTATGGTTCTCTTATCGCCATCGGCACCAATGCAGGCGGCAATGTGAAAGGCATGCAGAACGTGGCCCTGGGAAGTGGGGCCGGCAGCAACGTCAAGAGCAGTTACAACGTAGCCATCGGGTCTAATGCCGGGTCCGGCATCAACTATGCGGCTGCTGCCGATTCCAATCCTCAGGATGGTTACAACATTTCCATTGGTTATGAAGCCAATTACCAGAGTGCGGACGCCAATGCAAAAAACATCAAGGAATCCATCGCCATCGGCCACAGTGCCAATGCGGTGTCTGAAGCAACCGCTTTAGGTACGGGAGCAACGGCATCGGGAGATAAATCCATGGCTCTGGGGTACAATGCTGCGGCAGCTGATACGGACAGTATTGCACTGGGAGATAAATCCAGTGCAGCAGGCGGGAATATTGCCATCGGCAGCGGTTCCCAGGCTCCGACAGTCACCAAATACGCCGAAAGTTATCTGACCAATAATACCACTCTCAACGGTTATATTTCCGTAGGCGGTAAAACCAGTGCTACGGGAACTACCGTTTTGCGCCGGATTTCCAATGTAGCCGATGGGGCGGCCGATCAGGATGCGGTTACGGTGGCCCAGTTGAAAAATTTGGAAACAAATCTTGCCGGTACGATTCAGCAAAAAGTTAATGAATCAACTTCGGAAACCTATAATAAGACTGCCATTGATAGTAAAATCGCAGATATCACAGCAAAAATTCAAGATGCAGGGACCAAATATTTTTCCATCAATCCATCCAGCGATACCCTGACGGCCAATGTCAATAATGACGGGGCCAGTACCAGCGGTGCCGCAGACGCCATGGCCATCGGACCCAATGCCACTGCTACCAGTGCCAAAGCCGTAGCCATCGGCAACAATGTCTCTGCCAGCGGCAAGGGAAGCATCGCATTAGGTACTGCTGATAACCCGGCCATTACGGGGAAGGTGGATGCCGGGAACAATACCAGCGCCAATCCCCATGTGACTTCTGCCGAAGGAGCCAATAGTGTGGCCATTGGTACATCCTCCATTGCCCAGACAGACAATTCTGTGGCCTTGGGAACCCGTGCTTCCGTTTACACCTCCAATGTGACGGATCCCGCCACCAACACCACGGTCAAGGTGGGCCAGCAGTCCATCGCCATCGGCTATGAAGCAGAAACCCGGAACAGCAATGCCACTTCCATCGGCAGTGATGCCAAGGCGTATAGCAACGGTTCTACCGCCATTGGGCACGGCGCCTATGCCCAAGGTGCCGATTCCGTGGTCATCGGCACGACCAGTACGGCCAATGGGGCTTCTTCCGGCATCGTAGGGAAGAGCAATACCATCAATGGCAGCAATACCTATGCTGTAGGCAGTGAAAATAAGGTCAATGGCAACTGGGGAGCCGTTACCTACAGCGGCCTCTATGGCAGCCAAAATACGGTCAATCCGGAATCGGATACGTCCGGCAATACGAAACATGGCATGGACAGCCTTTCCATCACCGGCAACAGCAACACCATCAGCCAGGGGTCCTATGGGGATACGGTAAACAATATTTCTATCCTGGGCAGCAGCAACACCGTCACCGGTGCCAGCAGTGATGCGGCCAATGCAGGGACTACGGCCCATATCACTGTGATCGGCGGAAACAATGAGGTGACCGGCCGTGATGGGGCAGGTTCTGATGATATGGGCAAGACCTGGAACCAGCTGACCCGCACGACGGTCATCGGTTACAAAAACACGGTGGACCAGACAAAGACAGCTACGTCTCTGGCAGATACCCAGATTCTGGGCAATGATGTGACGGCGACTCTGGGGAATTCCGTTTATCTGGGCACCGGTTCTGCTGCAAAGAATGCCAATGTGGCCGATGCCACCACATTAAACGATGCAGAACAGGCAGCCGTGGATGCGCTGGACACCACAGGTATGACGGATGCGGAAAAGGCTGCAGCCCAGGCCAAGGCCAAAGCATCGGCACGGTACGCCACCAATCTGGCAGCCATGAAACAGAGCGGCACCACGGCCGGTTTGCAGTCTCTCAATACCGATACAACTTATGACGATGGGACCAGCTACACCTATGCCGGCAGCACTCCTACCGGTGTAGTCACCGTAGGTTCTGTGGGGTCTGAACGCCGGATCCAGAACGTGGCCGCCGGCCTGGTGAGCGCCACCAGCACCGACGCGGTGAACGGTTCCCAGCTCTATGCCCTCACCCGGCAGCTCCGGTTCGGCGGGGATAACTCCACCTTTGGCACCACCACGGCTGATGACAAGGAAGTAGTGGCCCGGGGGTCCAATGAAACCCTGTCGATTGTCGGCGGAGCTGATGCCAGTACGCTTATAGATAACAATATCGGTGTTGTTTCGGATGGCAAAGATACACTGACGGTCAAACTCAGCAAGGATGTGAAGCTCGGGACTGACGGCAGTGTGGTGACGGGAAAGGCAACTCTCGATAACAGCGGCCTCACGATTGCGGGCGGCCCGAAATTCACCAGCAGCGGCATCGATGCGGCCAGCCAGAAAATCACCAGCGTAAAAGCTGGGGAAGCAGATACGGAGGCGGCCAATGTGGGACAGGTGAAGTCCGCCCGGACCTTGCTGACACAGGGCACCAACACCAAATTGGATGATACGGAAGCAAACGGACACCATACGTACGTGGTGAACGTGGACAATCTGGCGGTGAAAGCCAATGGCACAGGGAATACCACAGTGGAATTGGCCAAGGGCATCAACTTCGTCAATGGCACCAATACTACAGCTGCCGTGGGGACGGACGGCACAGTGACCATCAGTGCCACCCACAACAAGCTCAACACGGCATCTGCAGCTCTTACAGGGACGAAGGATGATGTGACCTTGACCTTGGCGGATGCAGACGGCAATAAAGTCACTTCCACGGGCCTCAAGAATACCTATACCACTGTTACCAAGGACGGGACCAGTCACACCGTCACCTTTGCCCGGAATGACGGGACGAATCAGACTTTGGCACTGATTGATCTGGATGGGGCTTCCACGGGGGCCTTGACTGCGGCTGCGGCAAAGGCAACTACGACAGTGATCAAGGGCGCCAATGTGGAAAGTGTGGAGGATGATACGACTTCTGCTGATGGGCACCACATCTACAAAGTGAATGTCAGCAATCTGGGCGTCAAGGTAGCCGATGGCCAGAAGAAGAGCGTTGCACTCAGCGATGGTCTGGTCTTTGGCAATGGTACGAACACCACTGCTTCTGTCGGCGATAATGGTGCTATTACCTTCAATGTGTCCAATGATGCTATCAAGACACAGGCCAAGGATGCCATTGACGTGGTGAAGGGGAATGACAATGTTTCTATTGATACGGAGACCAGCACCGATGGCACAAAGAAAACCGTTACAATCAGCGCAAAAGACACCTATACTACGGTTACCAAAGATACTGACAAAAAGACGGTGACGTTTGCCCGGAATGACGGAGATAGCCAGACCGTAAGTCTGTCCGATCTGGGCGGTATTACAGCGGCCCAGGAGAAATACGTCACTGGCGGCACAGTAACCTATGATGCCAATGGCAACGGCACGGCTGCCCTTACAGGGAAAAACGGGCTGACGGCTTCCATCAGAGGCTTGAAAGATACGAAGGTTCAATCCGGCGCAGCAACCTATGTGGATTTCCAAGGGAAGGCGACTGTAACAGGCAGTGCAACCCTGACCATGAATGATGGCACCAAAGCCATCCTTTCCGGCCTGAAGGACGACTACATCACCAGTGCGGCCGTCGGCACTGAAACCAACCACGTGACCATGACCCGACTGGGCGGCGGTACGGTGGATCTGAACCTGAATCCGATCCTAGAGAAATACAGCCTCAGCGACTACCATCTTGTTGGTGCAGGGACGACCCATGACCAGGCATATGCCGTTGACAGCAATGGTACGGTAACGCTGAATGTAGTCGATGACAAAAATCCCACCGGTTCTCCAAAGACCATCCAGATCACTGGTCTGGCCTCCCAGTCCGGTGTCAATGCAGGGCGCACGACGATAAAATCTTCTGACAACAGTGTCACCGTATCGGACAGCGTTCCCAACAGCGATACCCATACCTACGATATCAAAGTGGACTACAGCAAGATCCCGGCCAATCTGACCGTTACATACAATGGCGACAACGGGACGGCAGGCTCCAACACCATGGATAAAGCCATTGCATTCAGCGGTACGGCCAATCAGATCGTTACGAAAGCGGGAGATGGTAAAGTCACTTTCAAATTGGCAGATGATGTTTCCGGCATCCAGTCCGTCACTACGGGAGATGCAAAACTCAATACCGATGGATTGACGGTTACTGGCGGTCCCAGTGTCCTGAAAACCGGCATCAATGCGGGAGGCAAGACCATTTCCAACTTGGCTGAGGCTGCGCAGGATACCGACGCTGCTACCCTGGGGCAGGTGAAGGATGCCCGGACGAAGGTGACTGCCGGGAACAACGTGGCTGGTGTGGGTTCATCGGAAGATGCAGCTACGCACCAGATGACCTACACGGTGAACGTGGACAATCTTAAAGTAAAAGCCAATGACGGTACCGCCAAAGAAGTGGCACTGAAGACAGGCCTCAATTTCAAGAATGGAAATAATACGACGGCTGTCGTTGGTGACAACGGAGAAGTGAAATATGATTTGAATCCGGCCTTGACTGGATTGACCAGCGTGACGACAGGAAACAGCACGTTGGATACCAATGGCCTTACTATTTCTGGCGGGCCGAAGTTCACCAAGAATGGCATTGATGCAGGCAGTCAGAAGATTACCGGCGTAGCAAATGGTGAAAGTGCCCATGACGCAGTCAATAAGGGCCAGTTGGATGCTCTCCAGACCCAAGTCAGCGGTGGCTGGAACCTTGCCGGAAAGAATTCGGATGGGACAGCCGTTACGGCCAAGATCGGCGCCGGCAAAACGGTAACTTATACGGATGGTACATATACCAAGTCCGTGGTGACGAAGGATGACAGTACTGGCAATACCACGGTGAAGGTGGATGTGACTACGGGTACATTTGGCTCCAAGGCTGGAAAGGCTACTGTTCAGACGAATGGTCTGGCAACGACAGGGGATGTGGCCAACGCCATCAACAGCGCTGCCATCAATGTGGTGGCAGACAATACATCGAACAATGCTAAGCCTGTCAAAGCCGGGGATACCATCCACTTCGCTAAGGATAATAATCTGACTTTGACGCAGGATGGTACTACCTTTACCTATGGACTGACTCCAGAAATCAGTATTTCAAAAGTTACTACGTCCGATGCAACGAAGGGGACGACAGTTCAGACGGCAGAGGGCGTTACGACGAAAGATGCTGCCGGTAACACGTATGAGCAGACGGCAATAGGTATTACCCTGACACCGAAGACTCCAGATGCTGGTAAAACTGCTGTTTCCTTGAGCAATACTGGGCTGAATAATGGCAACAACGTCATCAGTGGGGTTGGCGCTGGTACAGCTGATACGGATGCGGTCAATGTGTCCCAGCTGAAAGAAGTCCAGGATCAGGTAGGCAGCGGCTGGCAGATTGCTGACAATGACGGCCAGAAGGTGACCGACATCGGTGCAGGCAAGAAAGTCGCTTTTAAGTCGGACAGCCCGTATCTGATGGCTGACACGGCTGCTGCTGGAAATGCTGGAGCGAATGTGACTTATGGATTGAAAACCAAGGCCTTGTCTGCAGCTGATGGTAAAGTAGCGAAGATTGAAACAGTGGAGGATGGTCTGGCAACGGCTAAGAATGTGGCAGAAACCATCAACCAGACTTACTGGACAGCAGCTTCCGGAAAATCCGGCAGCGGCAGCCAGACGGATGAAACGGCCAATGCTGCGGATAAACAGATCTCGGCGGGCGATACGGTAACCTTTAATGCCGGGAACAACCTGTCCCTGGTCCAGAATGGAGCTTCCTTTACCTATGGGCTCCAGGCGGATCTGGCTGGCATGGATGCCATTGCCTTTACTCCGAGGACTGGTGATAAAGGGCAGACCATCAGCCTGGTCATCGGCAGGCAGAAAGATGGGGTAACTACCCATGAAGGGTACTACATCACTGGCTTGGACAATACTACCTGGAATCAGTCCAACTATGTGAAAGACCGGGCGGCTACGGAGGCCCAGCTGGCTTCTGCCATCCAACAGGTTACGCTGGCTTCTCAGTCCGGCGGATTCAAACTGTCTGACGATCACAATAAAGAAGTTTCCCAGGTGCTGGGGCAGGCTATCGGCGTTGTAGGGGACAGCAATATTACCACTACGGCCGAGACGACGACAACGGATACCAATGGGCATATCAGGATTCGTCTGAACAATACGTTGGATCTGACAGACCAGGGTTCTGTGACCATCGGCTCCAGTACTCTGAGCAATGGCCGGGCAAAAGTGGGCAATGTAGTCGTGGACGGGACGAAGAATATTGTCAGCGGTCTGGCCAATACGAGTTGGGATGAAGCAACGGCGAAAGCAGATGGATATAAGAATTCCACCAAAGCCGCTACCGAAAGCCAGCTGCAGACTGTCTATAACCAGGCCACCAAGACGGCTTCTGAAAATGAACTGCATACACTGGCGAAAGAAGGCGGTTATACCGTCGATGACAATCATCAGGTATCCATGGATGTGGTCAATGGCAAGGGAGAAAAGAAGGACAGCATAGTCATCAAAGACCTGGCCAAAGCCAGCGAAGTGGGGACTGTGAGTGAAATTGCCGATGATCTCAAGAAGAAAAACGGGGATACGGTCCAGCCCACTTCCGTTGTGGAAGCCATCAACAACTTGAATAATAAGGTGGGTGATAAAAATTATTTGAATGTGAAGGGCGAGGAAATCGCCAATGGCGACAGTGCCACAACTGCTATCGGCAAGCTGAACAACCGGATGAATGACATCTATCAGACGGCAGGTCAGCATACCACGGTTTCCAATGGTGACCAGAATCTAGACATCAAACCCACCACTGACGACAAGGGGAAAACCAATTATGAAATCAACCTGTCCAAGCAGGTCAATCTGGGGGATGTGAAACTAGATGGAGAGAAAGGTTCCATCGAAGCCAAATCCATCAAAGCAGATACCGTTACTTCCGGTTCCACTGTGGTCAACAACGACGGTGTCCAGGTGGGCAAGGGAACGGCACTGACCAGCGATTCTTTAAAGGTTGGCAATAAGACCTACATCTCCAGCGACGGTCTCGACGCCAACAGCCAGAAGATCACTAACGTCCAGGCAGGTACGGCCGATACGGATGCGGCCAACATGGGTCAGGTCCGCGCTGCGGATGAACAGCTAGCTGGAGGAATCGAACAGAATGCCCGGAACATCAGCCAGCTGGGCCGGGATGTGGACAAGCTGGATTCCCGGATCGACCGGGTAGGGGCCGGAGCGGCGGCTCTGGCAGCCCTCCATCCGGGAGCCTATGATCCCAACGACAAGGTGGACTTCTCTGCTGGGTACGGCAACTACCGGGGCGCCAGCGCCGCGGCCGTGGGCATGTACTACCATCCGGATGAACGGACCATCCTGTCCATGGGGGTTGCTATGGGTGGCGGAGAAAACATGGTGAACGCCGGGGTCACCTGGAAGCTGGGCCGGCGGACACCTGCCGCACCCCAGCCGGTGCCGGTGAAGGCAGCTCCTGCAGCACCGACCTTAGTGCCTGTTTCCACGGCAGCCACGGCACCGGTCCGCCCTGTGGAGACCGCTCCAGCAGTGAAACCGGCAGTGGTACGGATACCTGTGCGGCCAGTGGAAACGGTGGCTGCAGCACCGGTGACGGCTCCTGTGGCGACGGTACAGGTCCGGCCGGCACGCACGCCGGAACCGGCAACAGCTCCGGCCAAACCAGTGGAATCCAATGCCCAGCTGATGGAACTCCTGGCTCGGCAGACGGCCATCCTGGAGAAATTGGCGGAACAGAAGATGGCTCCGGCTGTTGCACCGGCCGTGAACGGGGACGACCTGTTTACCGATGTGCCGGAAAACCACTGGGCCTACGCCTGTGCCCTGAAGTTGGAACAGGCCGGGGCCCTGAAAGGCCTTACGGGGCTCCAGGTGGAGGGGAATCCTCTCCTGACCCGGAAGGACTTCGCTAAGATCCTTTACACCGCTCTGAAGAACGGAGCCACCACCAATCCGGCTCTGAACCAGGACAACAGCCTGAACCGGATGGCCAGCGAGTTCCGGGCAGAGTTGAAGGAAGTGAGAGGGTAAGAGCCGCAACGCGGCTCTTACCCGGATCGCTGGACCAGGGCCCATCAGGGTTGCGTTTCTTGTAAGAGAAACCCGTCTGCCGCGGGTTTCTTCCTTTTTTGGCCAGTGACAAGTGACGGGGGTGTTGCACGTTACGTGCAACACCCCCGGTCTCATAAGCCGCATAGCGGCTCGTTCTCGGGTCTCGAGTCTCGAGCCGAATGAAAAATTTGCAAGCAAATTTTTTGAATGTACAAACCCTAATCTGCTAACGATAAGATATTCGTTTCTATATCCAGCACGATACTGGTTCTACACCTTCAAAAGAACCTGGCCATGGGGACAGGTT
>Ga0129307_1001588_pt1 | contig 22927 bp, 16 predicted proteins | sample P1105metagenome_FD_94437 | JGI IMG/M metagenome (GOLD analysis project Ga0129307, IMG submission 94437) | Capybara group fecal microbial communities from Wisconsin, USA - P1105 metagenome | ecosystem: Host-associated > Mammals > Digestive system > Large intestine > Fecal | place: USA: Wisconsin... | reverse complement strand
TCGGTGGGAGGATAAAGGAATACCGCTTCCACCCTGAATTTATATCCGCTTTCTGTAAGCCGTTGTTTGTGCCAGCCAAGAAACCGCCCGTCAGTGCGACGACACCAGAAGCAAGCCATACTAAACTGATCAGATCCTCGTCCATTTCCGAATCTCCTGATAGTCCACCGATCATTATTGGAAGCAGCATCAGCAGCGACATCAGAAGAAACAGTATCAGCATAAGGATGCAGCGCTTACGAGTCAGCTTCAATTCACGATATATAAGCGATCTGTAAAGTTTCATTATGACCACTCCTTTGTGTCACGGTGTACATAGTAGAGCATGATATCGTCAAGGCTTGCAGGGTCTATCACGCAGTCACTGTATTTGTAGGAGGCATTTTCATGGTCATTCACCATGACCTCTGCACCGAAATTGTTGGTGCGTATGCTGACGATATCCTCACTGTCGATATCTTGCAGCTTTTCTTGGTCGCACTTGAGAATACCGTGCTGCTCGATTATTTCGTCCTTATAGCCCGTCAGCAGGATCTTTCCCTTGTCGATGAATGTCACCATATCGGCTATCTTTTCAAGGTCTGAGGTGATATGCGAGGACATGAGTATCGAGCGCTCGCCGTTTTGCAGATACTCCATGAAGATGTGCAGTATCTCATCCCGAACAACGGGATCAAGACCTGTTGTTGCTTCGTCCATGACGAGAAGCTCGGCATTGTGAGAAAGAGCGCAGGCTATCTGCAATTTCATCTTCATGCCTTTGGAGAACTGTCCTATCTTCTTTTTCAAAGGGAGCTGAAAACGCTCGATGTATTGCATATATGCGGCATTATCCCATTCAGGGTACATACCCTCAAATATCTTTGCCATATCTTTTGCATTGAACACATCATGGAACGGCAGCTCGTCAAAGACTACTGCTATTCGCTTTTTTATCGCAGTTTCGTCCTTTATATGGTCAAGACCGAGCAAGCGTATCTCGCCGCTGTTGATGTCCGTAATATGCAGCAGACTGCGGATAGTTGTGGTCTTTCCAGCGCCATTTTGCCCGATAAAGCCCATGATACAGCCCTTCGGCACATCAAAGCTGATATTATCCAGCGTAAAACCGTCATATTTTTTGGTAACGCCATTGATCTCGATCGCGTTTTCGTAATCGTTCATATTATTCCCCTCCGTTGACAAGGTCGAGCAATTCGTGAAGCTCCTCCATCGTGACGCCAGCTTTTTGAGCAGTATCGCTTGCTTCCATAAGCAGGGCTTCGATACGCTTGATCTGCTCCTCACGATAGAGTTCTAAGTTCTGAGCCTTGACGAATGAGCCTTTGCCCGTGTAGCTTTCGATAAAGCCGTCACGTTCAAGCTCTTCGTAGGCGCGTTTCGTTGTCATAAAGCTGATACGAAGTTCTGTCGCCAAAATACGCATAGAAGGCAGCGCTTCGCCTTCTTTTAGCTTTCCCTCCAGTATCATAGTCTTTATCTGGTTAGCTATCTGCAAATAGATAGGTTCACCTGATGAGTTACTGATATTGATATTCATAATTAGTGTACACTCCTTCGGGGTCCAGGCTCTCACAGCATTTGCAACTACTGCGAAAGTCTAAATTGTATAACCTCTATGTATACAATTATAGCAATCATGTTACAGTTTGTCAAGGGCTTTTTGAAAAAAAAAAAACAGGAAGATACCTCGAAATGAAGTATCTTCCTGTTTGATTGTTATAGCCTGCTGTTTAGGCCTTTTATATTAATTCTTAGAAAACTTCTATATTAGCGCAGCCTTTTATGTGTGCCGCTGTTCTTTTCATATAATAAAAAATCGGTCTCAAACAAGACCGATTTACTATTCACTATCATAGCGCAAGCTGAACCATACGCGTCTGCCAATTCCGCCATATCCACATTGCTTAAATATTATACCACAATGTGGAAGGTTTGTCAAGCATTTTTTGAAAAATCCGTAAAAAACGTAAATCCGCCCTCGGAGAACCGAGGGCGGAGCTTGTTATACTGTTATGACGCTCTTTTCAAAAGCTAAGACATTTGGATAGCTTCTGATTGGTTTTATGCTGCTTTATTTGCTATAAATTCCTTCAGCGTCGGAACATCTCCCGTAGCTGTTGAAGCCATTGCGTAGTACGCGAGGATGGCAGAAGCATCCTTAGCGTCAATCTTTCCATCGTCGTTGACTTCTCCTGCCAGCTTCTGAGATTCATTGAATCCGCTTTCGGCACCTGTCGAAGCCTTTGAATACTCAACAAGTATGAGTGAAGCGTCCTTTGCGTCAATCTTACCGTCCTCGTTGACATCACCGAGATTTACCGAGGCAGGCTGAACATACTGAGCAAGCTCCTCATCGGTAAGCGCTCTCACATTGATACTCTGCGTTGTGCAGGGCACTCCCGCGTAGCTGAGTACGTTCGATGAAACGGTCACAGATTTTTTATCAATAGATGTTATCTTACTGCTCGGAGTGAGGATATACGTCATCGAAGCCTCTGTATCGTTGCCCTCCTCCTTGAACGGTGCGATAGAGAAATAAACGGGTATCTCGCCGTCATCAAGTACTGCTATTGAATCTATGGTAGCAGAGCTGTCAAGTATGTGCTTCGAGAATGTCAAGAAAATCTTTCCGTCTCCGAAGCCCGCGTCGATAACCTTTGCGGGAGCAGTGCTCGTCATCTTGATATTAACGTCGGTCTGCACGGGAAGCACGGGCAGCCATTCGGACTGCGCGTCCTCGTAGCCCTCGCCTGACAGACGAACCTGCCACATACCTTCGGGTACGTCCCATGCAAACCAACCTGCGGAATCGGTTATCTGCGGGTTGATTTGGTCGTAATCCTCGGCATTCCATTTGACCGCTTTTCCGTCCTTATCCTGATAGTATATCTCAGCCGTGACTCCCTTTACAGGATTGCTCGGCAGCCATTCATAGGCTATACCGCTCGGGTCTATCTCGGAATTGAATCTGCCGCTCGGTGTGTTCGGGTCAGTAACATCATCAAGGTCTTTTTCGAGCTTGTCATACCACTTGCCCAATGCCCATACGCCAAACGAGAGAGCTGCCGCTGCAACCAGTCCGGGCCAGAAAGCCAGACCTGCTGCTGCAAGCATAAAGCTGCCCTTTATTGCCACACCTGCTATTGCTGCACGTCCCAAGAACAGAGAAGCCGATGTTACCTTGAGCTTGGTAGCATTGTCGCGGACAAACTGATCCTTTGAATAGTCTATCTTTACGCAGCGAGCGTCATGGCTTACATAGTGACCGTAAAGCTCATATGCAGCCTGCGCGGAAGTGATCGCTGCTCCACCGTAGCCTGCTACGTCCTTTAGTACTGTATTCTTTACACCTTCCTCAAGCGCCCATGACGTTCCCGCTCCAACACTAAGGTCTTTAATAAGTCCGTCAACATCGCCATCGCCCGAATATGTGATAAGCTGCAATGAGGCTGAATCCAGTCCCTTGTTCAAGTCGGCAACGACTATTCCCTCAATTATTCTGCCTATTTCCTTATCGGTGAGAAAGTCGTTGACAGTCCTTTTATCCGTACCGCCGGACGAAAGAGGTATGCTCTTTGTGAGGGTCTGGGCGAATTCCTGATCATCCTTGGTTATGACTCTGACATAGTATTCGTGCTCTTCGCCGTTGTCGTCGATAACCTTTGTGTTGGACTTTTCAAATTTGAAATCATTATGGTCTTCGACTATATCTATGGGCTTCAGAGTTTTGCCTTCGATATCGATTGAATCCACGCCGCCCTCGAAAACATCAAGTTCAAAATCCTCCTCTTCAGGTTCGTCGGGAGGAAGATACGGAGCCGAGCCCGTATCAGACTTGGTCTTCTTCCTGAAGCTGATCGCAATATTGCTGTTGCCGGTTTCAACAATGGTCTGCTCGGTCCTTTCGACGAATTTCTCGGCAGGGTCTTTGGAAGCTCCCTCTTCCTGTTTCAGGAGTTCCTTTCCTGCTTTGTTCTTCACCGATTCGACCGTTCCCTCACTGTCCCTTTTGACAGTAAGGGTATCCTCTTTGTTCATGGGAATGGATCGTACAGTCAGGTTGCCGGGGATAGCTGTATCGAAGAAGCCTTCACCCTTCCAGCGTCCGTCCTCGCTGTTCTTGTCAAGTCCGATGTACGAGCGCTTTCCGTTGGTATCTGATTCAACGAAGACCTTTGCAACGTTGTCATCGTTATCCATATCCACATCGAATTCGAGCGGATTGCTCGGATTTATCGGCACATAGGGTGAATAGCCCGTGGTAAACATATCTGTCATATCGACAGTCCATTTGTCATGTGCGAAGTGTGATACATCGAAGTCCTTGAAGACAGGTATACTGTCAGCTACGGAAATTGTTACGACATCGGTCTTCTTGTCGCCGCATACAGCCTGTACTGTTATGGCTCCGTCAACCTCGTCTGCCTCTATCTGTAGGCTGTATTTGCCTGTATACTGGCTTGCGGTGACTTTTTTGTACTCCGCGCCGTTTACCAGTATCGAGACCTCCTTGCCGAAATCTGCGTATCCGTAAACCCAGAAGCTCGGCTTGCCGCCGTTTTTACCGACGCTCTCGGGAGCATTCAGGCTCATTCCGCTGAAGCTGTCGTTGGAGTTGATGATGTGTCTGGTCTCGTATTCATTGTAATTCTTTATCATAGCAGAGAAATCAATCGTAACCTCAATCTCCTTATCAGCAGGATTGCGGACGCTAAATCGTATAGTGTCTTCAGTTCTTTCGAGGTCATAAGTGAAGCCGTAATCGTTTTTGACGGCTTCAAGCGCGCCAATGCTTTCCTCAGCAAGTGTTTTCGGAGTGGAGGTGAACACGCGGATAGATGCCTTTTTAAAGCCGTCGAGATATATTGGATTGATTTTGTAGTGAACAGTATAGTTTGAGAGGCTGGTGCCGTCAGCTGAGGGTACCGTCGTCTTATTGACGAAAAGGTCACCACGCTCACAAAGGCTGACACGGCTGTCCCAGAGATTGTCGGTATAATGGAATGAGCGGAAGTTGGTCTTTATGCTCGTCTGCGTCATATCCAGCTCCTGGAGATTCTCACAGCCGTTGAAAGCGTTTGCGCCTATCTCAGTAACGCTCTCCGGAATATGTACGACTCGGAGTGGGTGGCAGTCTGTGAACAGATTATCTGGTATCTTCTCCATGCCATCTTGAAAATAAACCTCTTCCAGAGACGGAGTGTGAACGAATTCCCAACCGTTGTAGCATTTTATTCCCTTTGGGATAGTGAGCTCCGTAAGGCTGTAGCAGTTCCTGAAAATATCGCCGCCAGTGAAGTCGACCAACCCGTCGGGGAGCTTGACATAGGACAGGCTCTGGTCGTCGTCGAATGCACGGTTGTATATACCCGTGACTGATTCGGGAATAGTCACGTCGGTAAGATACTTCAAGCCCGCCGTCATCGCATTCAGGTAAGTGATACCGTCGGCGAATACGAGCTTTTCGATGCCGCTTCCATAGAATACGCAAACTCCGCGCATATTGGCACCCGCATTTATCTCATGCGGGACATAGAGATATTTCAGTCCCGTAGTGTCGCCGAATGCCATATTCTCGAGAGTTTTCAGATTCTTGGGAAGGTCGAGGTGCTCGATGCCCGTGCATCTCCTGAAAGCGGAATCGCCGATAGTCTCGATGCTGTCAGGGAGCTTGGGGTCCTTGATAGATGGGCACTGATAGAATGCTCCGCTCTTGATAGAGGTCACGGAATCTGGGATATTTATTGTTTCGAGTGAGTTGCAGGAGTAGCATATCTCATGAGGTATCTCTGTTATACCGTCCTCAAATGTTATCTCTTTTATACCTGAGCCGGTGAAAAACTGTTGTCCTTCCGGGTCGAAAGTCCAAGTTGTAGGGACAGTGATGGTTTCAAGAGAATGATCCTCGCAAAAGGCATATGAACCGATATAATCAAGCTCTTTTGGTATATCGAGCACCTTCAGTGCTGTACAGCCGTAGAAGCTGCGGTAGCCGATGTACTTCACATTATCGGAAAGGTGTATCTCCTCGAGAGCCCCGTTTCCGTCGAAAGCTGATTTGTTTATCTTGGTGACGGAATCTGGGATAACAATGACCTTAACATCTGTAGCATCGAGGATACTCTCGGGTATTTCCGTAATGCCGTCCTCAAAGGTGGCTTTTTCAAGCGCTTTTGAGTAAGTGAACGGACGAATTGCTTTTGTTACGGTCTTGGGGATAGTTACCTCCGTCGTACTGTAGTTGTTGGCGAAAGCCCAGTCACTGATAGTCTCTACCTTTTCGGGGAGGTTTATCTCCGTGCAGTAAAGATACTGAAACTGCTTGCCCGAATCAATGGCAGTTACGGTCTTTCCGTCTATAATGCTCGGGAAAGTGAGCGGTCTGCCCTTGAAGTAGTCAGTGACAGTCTCGCTGTTGAAGCCCTTGATCGTGACAGTTCCCCCGTCGTTGACTACGTAGGAGAAGCCGTCATCGGTGTAGAGCAGCTTTTCCTCCTCAGCCGCAGCCACAAAGGTCGGCAGCACCGTCATCAGCGAGGTTACGGTGAAAACCGAACTTAAAACAGCCGACGTGATTCGTTTTCCTCTTGATAATTCCATATAAACACTCCTTTCGTTTCAGGAAATCAACAGTGTGTAGTATTTAGCGCCGATATAACATTTTGACTAAATATGCGCTTAACTGTTAACCGAATTATATCACATATCATTACATAAGTCAATATCATTGCAGCAATTTAATAAATTTTTTCATTATTAAAATCCCGCCTTCTCAGCAGAATTATATCCATGAAGTGATACGGCTATGGTTTTATCCTACAAATTTAACCAACTATCATTGTAACAATACACAATTTTTATTAATACGATATGAACATTAGCCAAAAGTATTGAATACCACACAGTTAATATGTTAAAATTGGCACATAAGAAAGGCTCGCTTCTGCGAAAGGAGGTATTTCAATGAAATTAAGGGAACTTACAGCAGCAATGCTCGCTTCAACGGTGCTTGTCATGCCTTTTTCGGCTCTTGATATTACAGCAGCCGACGAGACAGTGGTCGTATTCAGTACGTTCAACATTGCAGGAGTTACCGAAGGCAGCGCACTTGTCACGACATTCACTCCCGATGTGGATATCGAGGTATTCTCAATACTGACATATCACTGGAACAGCGGCTCGGGCTCTCCCGCAGGCACGATATCGGTATATGAGGGCGAGGAGCTCATCGGCACATGGCAGGCTGTCGGAAGCAAGGGAATGTACAATACCCCCGACGCTAACTGGACGTGCTATCCGAGCGGACTTGTGCTTAAGGCGGAGCATACCTACAGCTTCCGTGACTCAGACCCGAACACATGGAGCTACAATTCTGTCTCTGACGGCTACGGATTCGTCGAGATACGGACAGGCACAGACACAAAGGTCGGGATAACGCCGTCTGATTCCGAGAAGGGCGAGCAGAAGATATTTGAAGGTCATACCTATCAGCGCTTCGACACCCCTTCAAATTGGGACGAAGCAAACGCTTACTGTAAAGCTCAGGGAGGACACCTCGCAACAATAACCTCTCAGGAGGAACAGAACGCCGTTGCCAGTACTATCAGCGACGGTAATATGGACGTTTACTGGCTCGGCGCGACAGCATTTGACTGTGTTCCCGAATGGATAACGGGCGAGGAATTCGTCTACAATAATTTTGCGGAAGGTCAGCCCGATAACGCATTCGAGGGCTACCATGTTGATATGCAGAAAACTCCTATGAACGGTCTGCCGCAGTATTCGTGGGGCGATACAGACGCCGCGGGCGAATACTTCGGACTTGACAGGACAGGCTTCATCTGCGAATGGGACGAGGCTGCTGCTTCCGATGAGATCACGGTAACATTTGACGCAGGCGACGGAACAGTCGAGCCTGCTGAGATGAAAGCAAAGACCGGCAGCATATACGGCGCGCTTCCCATACCTGTTCTTGAAGGCTTGGAATTTCAGAGCTGGGCACTCGGTGAAGGCGGCAGCGTTGCGATGAACGTTGTGGATTACTACGGCACTCCTATTGTCCGTCTTTCCCCTTATGAGGACGATACGGGCTGGGACGGGGAGACTCCCACAATGTTCAGGGAAGGCTATACGATAGTCTTTGATATGACGATGAACGATGCGATTCCGACCGGGCTCGACATCAACGATAATGATATCGACAGCTCAAGATACACCATTGACGGCAACCGCATATACGGCGCAATAAAGGTGGACAGCAGCTGCTACAGAAGCAACTTCAGTTTCGTGGATATCCATACCAACAACCTCTGCGAGAACTACACATTGAATACATTCTTCATAAGCTCTACAGATGATTATATGGTGACATCTGAAAGCGTGGTCACAGCTACTGAGGATCACACTCTCCACGCTGTGTGGAAGAAGAACAATAAGAACGCTCTCACTCCAGACGTTCTCATTGATTCATGGGAGCTCTACAAGGTCGTCAGTGCAGAGACGGGCGAAGAGATACCTGACGGTGCTGAGGATTTCAAGGGGTGGATATATACTTATTGCGACGACGGTGTGTACTCTGTCGACAAGGGTGACGGCTCTGAACAGCTGTCTTATTGGAAGATTGTCGACAACGAGCTCAGAATATACAAGAATAAAGAGGATACTGAATACATAATTCTTACCTATGACGGAACAGATATTTCGTACAGCTCTGAAGGCGTTGTTTACCACTTCCGCAAGACAGATGAAGAATACGCTCTCGGTGATCCCAACAACGATGGCAAAATAGACGCAAAGGACGCTTCACTCATACTCGTTGAATACTCCAAGGCTTCAACAGGCGCAGAGAGTGGATTCAACGAATCGCAGAGGCTGGCAGGAGAGGTCAACGGCGACGGCAAGATTGACGCTAAAGACGCGTCTGCAGTTCTTGCCTACTATGCACTTGTATCTACAGCGACTGACGATGTTCCGACACTGAAAGATTTCGTCTCTGACAAAGCCAAATAAGCTTATATACGCAAACAAGGCGGATTATATATCCGCCTTGTTTTATTTCATAAGTAAAGGTCTCACATATTCGTGAGACCTCATTTTTTACACTATCACAGCGCAAGCTGAACCATACGCGTCTGCCAATTCCGCCATATCCGCATTGCTTGAATGTTATACCACAATGCGGAAAGTTTGTCAAGCATTTTCAAAAAAATATGATAATTTTTAAATTAGAATAATTGACACTCATATATTTATAGTCTATTATATTAGTGTCACAGTTGGAGCGTTTCATGCTATTGTATATTATAAAACAGGAAATTTGGAGGGAACACGATGAAAAAATCTGTCATATCACTCGCACTCGCGGCAGTTACGCTAACAGCCTGCGGAAGTATAAACGAAGTTCAGACCGAATCCGAGCCCGTTTTCTACGGACTCGGTATCCGCAACTGTGAAAGCGGTGCAGTATACACTGTTCAATCAGGTAGTATTGGGAAAACGACAATGTTCTTTGACTACGCAACCATGCAGACAGCTCCGCTGTGTGCCGTCCCGAACTGTACACATATGACATCAGACTGTCTCGCAAAGGCAGCAGAATACCCCGTTATATACGACGGCAATGCCTACTTTTTCACCCACTCGGAGGGCTTCGAGGAGCAGAAAAATGCCAAGCCTGAGTTCAGGCTGCATTCCGCGCTGAAAATAGCCTCGCTCGATAACTCCGAGGTGAAGGTGATGTGCGAGTTCACCGACGCGATACCGAAGAACGAGGAAACAATGGTCATCTGCAATGATAAGCTCTATTTCACTGCCTTTGACCCTGAGGTGGAAACTGATGAATATGGCGGTACTTCATGGTCGTCAGGAAGCGGAGTAAAATATCTCTGCTCGGTTGACCTCGATACAGGCAAGTACACAAATTACGGAGTTTTCTACGACGCGAGAAAAGAATTCCCCGATACGGAGATAACTTCAAGTTCATATATTTCGGGAGCAGACAACGGTAAAATATACATTACCTACGAATACTCAGACAAGGCTCTAAAAGAAGAGCACAAATTCACATATAAGAACTATGAGTTTGACATACAGACCGAGAAGTATTCCGAGAGCAAGCTTCCTGTAGCGCTTTGTGCTTCGGACGGCGTTTACGCTTGGCTTGACGATGACGGGGACAAGCTCCACGTAATAAAGGACGGCAAGGATAACGTCATCGGATATGACAAATACACGAACGCCGCGTGCCTGCTGAACAATAAGCTATTCGTCAACGGCGGCTGGGTTGATACGGCGGATATGTCGCTGCACCTGTACAATGGCGATGAATCGCAGGGACTCACTGCCGTGGCATTTTTCGACAGCAGCTACATAATGAAATCTGGCAATAACACATTTTCAAAACTCACAGAAGAGGAGCTGAAAGCTCTATGAAAAAAATGATAATTTCACTTGTTATCGCCACTGTGACGCTATGCTCGTGCGGAGTCAACGTCATCGACGCTGAAACCAACAAAGAGAATAATACGTCATATATAAAGGTCAACGGAGACTACTACGATAACGGAGTAATAATTGATAGCAGCCTTCCTATGTATCTCGACTTTGATACAATGGAGAAAGCGCCGCTTTGTGCCGCACCCAACTGCACTCATATGACCTCAGCCTGCCTTGCAAAAAATGCTGGGAATATGCCAGTTTTCTATAATGACCATATCTATTTTTTTGAGACAAACGGCGTCGACGTTAAAGAGACTCGTGACGGCAAAGAATTCTTCATTAAATCAAAACTCAAAAAAGCCTCGCTTGATTCTTCGGAGGTCCAGACAATGTGCGAGTTCGATGACACAATACCGAATATTGGCTATAATGCGTATGTTTTGCACAATAACGAGCTGTTCTTTGTCGGTGACAACCCGCAGCCCGAATTGAATGCATACGGCGGCTTCAGCTGGGGAACCACAGGCGGCTGTCACGACCTTTGCTGCATTGACCTCGATACAGGTAAATATACGAATTTCGGGAGCATATATGACGGAGACAAACAATATGAAGGCGCAAAGGTGTCAAGCAGTTGTTTTATAAGCGGCGTATACAAGGACAAAATGTATTTGCAATATTCGTTTACGAAAAAGATAATGTCTCCCGATGATAAGAAGATTGAATGGACAAGAGTGGTATTTGAATTTGATTTTGATACTAAAACGTGGACAGAATCAGAATTGCCTCCGTCACGTTTTATGACAAATGATGAGTATACCTACTTTGACGAAGATTCTCAGGAACTTAATATTATCACAGATAATGGGCTAAAAACGGCTTCAGTCAAAGACTATAATATACTTGGTGAAGCAACAATAATGAGTATATATAATGGAAAACTGTTTATGCCTACAGTTGGGATATGGTTTGATATGGCGGATATGTCCGCGCACTCGATGGGTGATTATAAGGATTATTGGGTAGTGACGTATTACAACGGTAATTATGTATTGGTTGACCGTACAAACGTCGTAAAACTCACAGAAGAGGAGCTCCTCACGCTCGGCGACTGAGCGTGTCACATCTCCGACCGAAAAAGCTATTATTATAAGCGGAAAAGTTTCCGCTCGAATCCATAACACGGGAGAAACAAAATGACAGGAAATGAACTGAGAGAGCTCATCAGCACATCTCCGACAGGCTGGCAGCGCACATTCTACGGCGAGTACAAGAACTACGTCTACACTGTTGTATTCAACCGCCTGCGATGTATCGCGAACATTGAGGACATCGAGGAATGCGTCAGCGACGTCTTTGCGGACATTTTTATGCAGACCGAAAGGCTGCTGCGAATGGACGAGCTCGTCGGTATCGTGGGACTTATCGCCAAGCGCAAGGCGATAGGCTACTACCGCAGGCTGTCCGAGAAATACGGGCGTGCAGACCTCATAGACGCGCTGACGTCCGACGAGGATATGGTCGCGGACATTGAGAGATACGAGCGCAGCAGAGCTCTGCTGCGGCTGGTGAATGAGCTCGGCGAGCCCGACTCGCAGATAATACTGCTGAGCTATTACTACGGGCTTACCTCTCAGCAAATAGGCGAGAAATTGCAGATGAAGTCGGCTGCCGTCCGCAAGAGAGCAAGCCGCGCGATAAAGAAGCTGAGGGAAAAGCTGTCCGAGGTCGGACTTGATGAAAGGGAGTGGCAGGAATGATGAAAAATGATATTTTTGAATTGTTCGAGCAGGCGGACGACGAGCTTCTTTCGGCGCTCTCGCAGAGCTGCGAGCCGCTCGACAGCGACGCAGACAAGCGCATTTTTGCGCGCATACAGGAGAAATGCAGGGTATCCTTCGCCGCACCTGACGAGGGATACGAGGACGTTGTAGAAGGAGTTGAAGTTATCGTGAATAAACCGTGGAAAAAGGTTCTTACTATCGCGGCAACACTGGTGGTGCTTATCGGAGGTATCACAGGCGGAGCTGCTCTGCTGAATACTGTAAACAGGCATTCACCGACGAGCAGTATCGCAGATGAGGACAAGGTGACAGTTTTTTCAAACGGTCGCGGAAGCGATTACGAAAAGGGTATGCTATTCCACAAAACTGGATTTTACGGCAGCACCGTCGAATACTTCCTCGACTACGAAACTATGAAGGAAACGCCGATATGCGCAATGCCCAACTGCACACATACGACCTCAAGCTGTCTCGCGACGCAGATGGGTGTTAATCCCGTCATTTACAACGACTACATCTACTATTTCAAGACCTCGTACAACTACAAAGACGTTCCCGAGGGACACCAGTTCTATATGAACAGCAAGCTATACAAGGCAAGCCTTGATACGTCGGAAACGCAGGTAGTTGTCGAATTCACCGACTGTATCCCCGACGACTGGAACAGCGATTTTGTGCTCATTGGCAATGAGCTTTGGTTCGTCGGCGATGACAAAAATCCCAAGAGCACTGAATACAGCGAGCAAATGCACTACCTGCCTTCGTCCGACACCGCGGGAGCACACTTTATGTGCAGTATCGACCTTGATACGGGCAAGTACACCAATCACGGCGAGATATGCGAGGAGTGCAGGACGTCGGAATACTGGGAGCAGTGCAACGGCGCGCATATCAAAGGCGTATACAACGGAAAGATCCAAATATCGCTGCAGTACGGCATAGCTGACGCAAGTACAGATAGCATTGATGATTTGGAGGAAAAGTATAGAACGCAAGACCCCGATGAGCGTGTTTCATTCTCGACTTATGAATACGATACCAAAACGGGCGAGTGCGTGAAAACTGACAGGAAATTCGCTATTAATGCTACGGAGGACACCTTTGTCGGGTGCGATTACAACTCGGGCAACAATAATGTCTTATATGTAACGCACAACGGCGAGGAGCGCGTCTTTGAGGACTCCGCGAATGTGTTTATCTTAGAAGATAAGCTATTTATGTGCAGTGGCGAAGAGAATAAATGGATAGATATGAATGACTGGTCGGAGCACAAGCTGCCCGATGAAATAGGCGAATTTGTATTGCAGGTCGGACACTACAAGGACAGCTATATCTTCCTTAATTCGCAGTATCAGGCATTCAAATACACCGAAGAGGAGCTGAAAGCGCTATGAAAAAAATGATATTATCACTTGTAATTGCAGCGGTGACGATGTGCTCTTGCGGAGCGAATTTTGTGGACGGCGAAAACGCCGAAAAGAAGCCGTCCGTCTTTGCTATGATGAGCAAAAATGTCTGCGAAAACGGAATGATCTACGCCAAAGAACCCGCGATGTACATCGACTTTGACACCATGCAGAAAACCGTACTGTGTGCAAAGCCGAACTGCACTCACACCTCAAACGAATGCACCGCAATGCTTGTCGGCGAAGCACCGCTCATATACGACGAATATGTCTATTATTTCACCTCATCGCAGAAGGTCGAGGAGCTCAAAAACGGCAAGCGCGAGTACAGGATAAATTCCAAGCTCTGCCGCGTTTCGCTCGATTCTTCGGAGGTAGAGGAGCTAGTCACTTTCACCGACTGCGTGCCGCGCGACTACGACGGCTGGTGCATTTATGACGGCAAAGCGTGGTTCACTGGCGACGATATGAACCCGACCGAGGACGGCTACGGAGCTATTACAGCAGGAAATACTGGCGGCACACATTTTATGTGCAGTATCGACCTCAAAACAAAGGAATACACCAATTACGGAAGTGTTTACGACGGCGATAAGGAATACGAAGCCGCCGCAAATTCAAGCTGTGCTCAACTTGTGGGATTAAGAAACGGCAAATTCATTCTTTCCTATCAGTTTGCAACAAAAGAATCTGAAATTACGTTTATTGAGGGACAGCCCATTGACCTTGCAGAAGAAATAAAACGCTTTAAATACCTGACGTTTGAGTTTGATGTAAACACACACGAGCTTGAACAAATAAATGAAGCATTTCCGCTGTATGCGGACGATGATGTACTTATGTACACCTACGGCGAGGATATTACCATAGAATACAAGGGCAAGGATTTCACGCTTGAATCAGAGGCTTTTGACTGGAGCAAAACATACTTCAACGGCAAGGTATTTGACGAAACAAATGATAAGTGGTATGACCTCGATGACAATTTCTCCGAGCACTCTATGGGCGAATATGAGGATTATAAAGTGGTCGCATTTCACGATAACTCGTATTTCCTGAGACAATCGCGAACAAATGAAATGATAAAACTCACAGAAGAGGAGCTGAAATCATTATGAACAAACTCGAACTGCAAAAGATAAACAAGCACTACGGAAAAAAGCACGCGCTGTGCGATTTCTCGTACTCTTTCACGAACGGGATATACGGTCTGCTCGGACCGAACGGCGCGGGCAAATCCACGCTGATGAATATGATAACGGACAATCTTCTCCCCGACCCCGACGGCGGAAAAATACTGTGGAACGGCGAGGAAACGCGCCTGCTAAAGGACAGCTTCCGCAGCCGTCTCGGCTTCATGCCCCAGCAGCAGAACCTCTACGAGAGCATGACGGCGTACACATTTCTGAGCTACATCGCCTCGCTTAAATGCCTCGACCACAAAGCCGCCGAAGCAGAGATACCGCGGCTTGTCGAGCGTGTGGAGCTCACCGAGAGCATCGACAAGAAAATGGGCGGATTTTCGGGCGGAATGAAGCAGCGCGTGCTCATCGCGGCGGCAATGCTCGGCGACCCCGACCTCCTCATCCTCGACGAGCCGACCGCAGGTCTCGACCCGAAACAGCGCGTCATCATACGCAATATGGTTTCCGACCTCGGACAGGAAAAGATAATCATAATCTCGACGCACATCGTCTCCGACATCGAAACGATAGCGAAGGAGATACTCTTCATCAAAGAGGGGCACCTCATCGACAGCGGCACAATCCCCACTCTTGTCGAGAAGGTCACGGACGGCGAAAAATCGCTTGAAAACCTGTATATGCAGTACTACGGCGAGGTGCAGAAATGAGGCTTATTATCACCGAGCTGAAAAAGCTTTTCAGCCGAGAGATATTCATACTTATGCTCGCCGCTGTCTTCATTCTCAACGCCTATCTCCTGTTCAGGACTGCGAGCTCGGGCGAGGCTACCGTCTCGGACTACCGCACCGTATACTCTGCGATAGATGATATGCCCGACGGCGAAAAGCTCGCATGGCTTGACGCTCGTTTGCAGGAATACTCTGGACAGCACAGCTACGATTTCGACGTGCTGCATGAGCTCCGAGAGGAATGCGACGGCGTCGTGAACTATCAGGACTTCCTTAAAAGCATACGCGCACAGGCTGACTCTATGACGGCAGTTTCTATATTCGCCAAGCCTGACACCTTTAACTACCGAAGCATACTGAAAACGCCTCCCGCCTACAAAAACGTGCAGGACGTGGTGCCCGTATTCGACGTATCGAAGGGCTTTACGCTCGCTACCGACAACAGCTTCACAGACATACTCTGCGGATTCATACTTCTGTTTGCGGTGCTGTCGATAATGCTCTACGACCGCGAGCAGGGCATGAGCGGACTGCTCTTCTCCATGCGGCGAGGACGCGGCTGCCTGATAATGACAAAGCTTGCCGCTCTTGCGATTACTCTGTTCGGAGCAGTGTTACTCATATACGTCGAAAACCTCATCATCGGCGGCATTCTCTACGGGCTCGGCGACCTGACGCGCCCGATACAGTCCGTCAGCGGCTTCATTGGCTGCAATCTTCGGATAAGCGTATGGCAGTATCTGATACTGTATGTGCTGTTCAAATTCATCGCGTTTTTCTGTATCGGAGCAGTGCTCTCGCTCATCGCCGTCAACACGAAAAACACGGTCAGCTTTTACGGAATATCGGCGGCTGTGATCATCATCGAGGGCGTGCTGTATGTGCTTATCCACCCGTTGTCGATTTACAGTATTTTCCGCTATATCAACCTCATCGCGTTCACGAAGGTCAACGAGGTCTTCTGCAATTACAAGAACATCAACTTCTTTGAGCTGCCCGTACCTCTTGTCCCTACGGCTGTTTCTGCACTCATAATTATCACGGCGACCTGCGGTTTTCTCTCTTCTTATCTGTACTCGAAAAAGCGAAATCTCGAATTCCGCAGGCTCGGCCTCAAGCACAGACTCGGCAGAGGAAAGCACGTTCATTTGCAGCTGTGGTACACGCTGTACAAGTCGCTTATCTTGCAGAAAGGTGTGCTCGTTATCGCTGTATTCGTTGTTGTATCAGTGTTTATGTCGCAGACCTTCTACAAGAAATACGACCAGGCAGACGTCTACTACGAATACTACACCGAGAAAGCCGAGGGACCTATCACCGCCGATACACTCGACTTTTTCGAGAGCGAAAAGTCACGTTTGGACGACTTGCAGGCACAGCTTGACGAGCTGCAAAAAAGCGAACCTGACAACTACACAAAGATAAACGAGCTGAGCAAGCAGCTTGCACCGACTATGGGATTCACCCCCGCCTACGAGCGCCTGCAAACGATAAAGGACATCGAATGTTCGTATATGTTCTATGACACGGGGTATAAACGAGCCCTCGGGAAAACAGGCTGCGACGACGATATGAAGTACGCGCTCGCGGCGATGTTCCTGCTGATGTTTCTTGTCTCGCCGCTCATCGCCAACGACAACAAATACAGAATGAGCTTCATCATCAGCTCCACGACCTCTGGAAAACAGAGCTATATCCGCCGCAATCTGATCACGTCGGCGCTGTACGGACTACTCGTGGCACTGCTGTGGATAGTGCCTTATGCGGTAACTGTCTCGCAGTATTACGGTCACGGAGGACTGCTTGGCTCACTGAAAAGTATCACAGACTTCGCAGACTTTCCGACGAATCTGAAGCTGTGGCAGTACCTGCTTTTAGTGGCTGTACTCCGCACTTTTTTCGTCATCGTATCCGCACTTGTCATGCTGTGGATATCATCTCTGTGCAGGAACACTACCTCCGCCGTGCTCATTAATTTTGCAGTATTTGTTCTTCCGATAATCGTGTATCTGCTCGGCGCAAAGGTAATGGTCAACATTGGCTTTTGCCCGCTGCTGAGCGTGAATGCGATGTTTAATGAGTTTTCAATTATCCACTTATCTGCATTGATCATTACAATATTGATTATGATTATACGAATAATAGGTTACAAAACAAACGAGGGTCTCACATAAACGTGAGACCCTCGTTTTTCTTTAATAAACCCACTGTTTGGTGAAATCAATGATTCGCCAGCCGTCGTCGGTCATGCCGATTGTGAAGTACACCTCCACGTCGTATTCGTCCTTAGCGGAGCTATATCTGTAGGTGCGGATAGCTTTGATATTGTTGCCGTCAGCCTCAACCCGCAGCGACTTGTCCTTCCAGTCGCTTATAGTGCCGACGTTTTCATAACGCTCTTTCAGTATATACCAGCTTTCGTCCTTTTGCAGGAAGTTGCTCGCATTGAAGTAGCACCATTCATCAGCATCAGCTACATAGAATTCATCCTTGATGACATCGCTGCACTCCTCGCTGAACATACTATATATGCGCTCATCTGACGGATGATCTTCATCGGTGATGAGATAGTATGTGTTGCTGTAAACGTGTCCTGCCTCGTCAGTCTCGCTCTCTTCAAGTGTAACAGAGGTATCGACTTCAAGTCCGTCGCCGCTCAGCTTCCTGTAATATTCAAGATACTTGTCGGTGAGCTCTTCCGCAACTGCAACAATTTCATCGACCTGCTCCGTGTCATTCTCTTCCTGCTCCCTGAAATCAGCATTTTCAATTTTTTCAATACGCCAGCCATTTTCGGTGTTGACAATAGTGTATACCTCCTCAATATCGTGGCTTTTTTCCTCAACTTCAAAAGGCGTGAGCGTAGTTGGGTCAAGCTCCATATACTCCTGCCTTGTTGTACAATTTTGGAATTCCTTGTAAGCAATCGAAGTAATATGTCTCTTTCGGCAAGCCTCTATATTGCCGTCGGGAGTTATCTCTATACGCGGCTCACTTATCCATTCAGACGGCGTTTTGAATTTCATATCCCATATCATATACCAGTCTGAGCCGTCTATGATCTGCCTTGTAGCGCTTGTTATCGTTTCGTCAATACCGCGTACAGTTTCATATGGCTCATCCTTGCTCTTGAAGCCAATGATCGGATACCCCGCTTCCTCTGTGAATACGTTCAGGCACGCCGCTTCGACGTCCTCCCACTTGCGGAACCTTTCATCTGTCACGGGATAAAATTTCTCTGTTACCTCGAATCCGTCAGGAGCTCCCGCAGGAACGTAAGTCCTGTATATCGGCGCCGAATAATCCACCTCTATACCGCCTAACAAGTACGCCTTTTCAAAGTCGGTAAATTTTTCAAAAAGGTCGTCAACGATAGCCTGAGCTTCCTCCTCTGTGAGCTCAGCCGCTTCGGTGGGAGCCTCGGTCTCGGTCTCTGCTTCGGTCACCTCTGTGGTCGCTTCGATTTGCGACGAGGGCACGCTTCCCGCACGCTGTTTCAGCAGCAGACCGCCTCCGCCGAGCCCGCCGATAACGAGAGCCATAGCCGCCACAAGTCCGACATAGCGGGACACTCCCCTGCCGTGCCTTACCTCGACGCCCGAAATTCTGTCCGCGTACTCCTCGCCAAGATGTGTCCTCTCGGAAATGCGGGAGCAGAGCTCGTCCTTTTTCTTATCACTCACCATAGGGTGAGAATCCGCGATATGCTTTAATGTTTCGCCGTCCGCAGCCTCTATCAGCTCGGACAGCTTCTTCTTATCCTTCATAGTATCCTCCTTTACAGTGTTACGCCGAGCTCCTCAAGCTCTTTACGCAGACGTTTCAGTGCACGGCTGAGCCGCACCCTTACTGCCGCGGGCGATATGCCCACTATCTGCGCTATCTCCTTGGAGCTCCTTCCGAAGAAGTATTTCTGTATGATTATGGTCGGGTCGGGCTCGTCGAGCTCGTCTATCTTAGCGAGCACGAGCCGCAAAAGCTCTGAATTTTCCGCAGCTTTCTCCACGTCAGTCCCGCTGTCGGGGACGTCTCCCGCCGCCTCCTCGGACACGGTATACCAGTCCGAAGCCGCCTTCGCACGTTTCAGGTTTATCGCCTTATTACGCGCGGCTGCTCCGATATACGACTGTATATCGCTCTCCGAAGTGGTATCGAAATGCAGTATCACGTCCGCGAACACGTCCACTACGCAGTCCTCTGCCTCCTTCTGGCTGACCTTGCTGCCGAGAGTGCGGTATATCACCGCGAACGCATACGCGTGATACTGCTCGAACAGCTGACGGTAGCCGTCGTCGGGAGAGGAGCGGATAAGCCGCTTTATCTCTTTGTTGTTCATTGAAGCCTCCTTCAGGTCTTGCAAAACCGCTTCACTAATATATACAACGAAAAACAGAAAGTGTTACACATTTTTGCTCGCACACCTGCCTGCTTACCCGTATTAGAAAAAAATGGAACAATAAGTCTGAGCAAGAAATAATATTTATATTATTTAACCTGTATTATATACCATCAAATCTGTTCTGTCAATGGATAATAAAACAACGGCACTCGTAATGAGTGCCGCTGCTTTGGTAATATGGAGGATAATTCTGTTTAGCTCTCTTTGTTAGCGTCCCACTCCTGAAGCACGCGCGCGTCGTTGGCTGTTACGCCTGCCGCACCGTCAACGTCGGCGTTGAGAAGTCCCAAAGACGATAGCCCGTATTTGTCGCGGTTGCCGATGTGCTGTAATATAGCCACTGAATCCGCGACCGACACCTTCACATCGAGGTTGGCATCTCCTGCTACACATACTGCTGCGGGCTTGTCCTTGAACATCGCAAAGGTGTAGACCTCGCCTTCCTTGGCTTTGCTAAGGTCGTATTCGAGGTTAGAGCCCACCGCCGAGAAGCCGTAATAGTATTTCTCTTCGTCGCTGTCATTGAAGCGAATGCTCCAGTGTCCCGAGCCGTCGTAGGTCGTACTTGTCACGGTGAGCTCCTTTTGCGGCATGAGGTCGGCACAGCTGCCGAGCAGCGAAAGCTCCGTTTCCTCGGAGAGCTCATAGTAGTAGGCGTGAGCGTAAACAGGGTCATTGGCATAAGGGTAGACCTGCGTCAGTGTCGGCTCGCCGTCTGCTACGAGCACGTCGCCGTATTTATACTCGGCGGAGGTGCTGTTGATGATGACCTTCTCTGCGTCTATCTCACCTGTGCTTTTCGTGTAGTAATATCTGAGCTGTGTGTACTCGTTGTTGTACGTGCCGACAACTACGAAGAAGCTGTCAGTGTTTTCAGCAAATTGCTCCGCTTCCGTCGTGTCAAAAACTGCATTTGTGCTGAGTGATGACACACCCGTTGCTCCGAACAATGTCATTGAAAGAATCATTGCTGTTATTCTTGTTTTTTTCATAATAATACCTCCTTTACGTGTCGAGCAGATATTCTATATAGCTGTGAGCCTTTTCCTCGCCGACATAGAACGCTGCTCCCTTGTCGATGATGTTAGTCGTGATGTATCCCTGCTCGGAGATGACAAGCTCCAAGCCGTAGTCGATGTATTCGATGTTTGCGTAGACCGTCAGGTCGCGCGAAAAAGCCGAAGCCTTTTCCTTAGTGTTGACCGCGCCGCGGCAGTCTTCAAGGACGTCCCATATCCCGTCTGATACATCATGGTATCCGTCCTCGTTCAGCACGCGCGCGCTGTTGGTGCCGAAGGTCATATACCTCGTAAGCAGCATATCATCGAGCATATCCCCGAGAGTGTCGGGCTCGTAATCTGTCCTGAGATATACGGGAGTAGCTCCCGTGCTCGGATAGCGTATGACAACTGCGTATTTGTCGGAGACTCCCGCAAGCGTGAACAGCTGACCAGTTTCGGGAGCAGAGGTTTTGGCATTGAGGTCGTAGATCGAGGCAGTCTTTATGTATACGTCAATAGTGTCCCACCTTGAATTCACCTTCACGTACTCGGTGGGCGAATTTCCGACCCGCACGGAGGTGTAGTTCCTGCCGTTGTAGGTGTTCTCGGACGTGGTCGTCGTGCCTGTCTCCCAAGTGAACGGAGGAGCGAATGTGGTAGTCGCGTAGGTGATATGGGTGGTTATCGCCGGAGAGGTCGACGTGGTTTGAGTGGTCACGACGGTGGTCGTGGTTATTGCTGTTGTTGTCGTGAAAAATGTAGTCACCGCTGATGTCTGTGCCGAAGTCGTGCCGACTGTTGCCCTCGTCGTTGTGACGGTTGTCCCCGTCGTATGAGTCGCAGTCACGGTAGTGCGGGCAGCTGCGGCAGTCGAGCGAGCGGAAGAGGTCGTCGTTGTTGCCGTGGTGAAGGTCGTCTGCGCGGCTGTGCTCGTCCTCGGAGCAGTGGTGCTCGGAGAAGTGAGAGCCGCCGTCGTTTCTGCTGAGGCAGTTTCAGTCTCGACTATGATACCAGACTGGTCGGGAGTGGGCTTCTTCGGAGGTCTGAGCGCGTATGTAGTCAGCCCGACACCGAGCACAGCCGCTGCTCCTGCACCGATAGCACACGAGCGCAGTATCACAGTCCTGCGGCGTTTGCGCTCGGCTATTATCTCGTCGCCGCGCTTCATCAGAAACTCCGCACTTTTTTCATATCTGTCCATCATACCCCCTCCTTTCAAGCTCCGAACGTAAAGAATTCTTTGCACGGTATATGAGGTCGGAGAGCTGTCTCTGCGATTTCCCCATAATTTGTGCCGCTTCGGTATTTGTAAGCTCCTCGAAGTAGATGAGATACAATACCTGAGCGTATTCTTTTTTCAGAGAGCTTATTGCCTGATGAAGAATGATGTTCTGTTCGCCCTTTATGTATTCCGCTTCGAGGTCTGTTTCATCTGAAATGTAGTAGTAGTCGTCGAGCGGCTTGGCGCTTATACGCTTCGCCTTTTTCAGATAGTTCAGAGCTGTGTTCCTGCCGATGGTGTAAAGCCACGTCTTGAACGAGTACCCGCTCCTGTAGCGGGGCTTGCTGACGTAAAGCTTAAGAAATGCTTCATCGGCGGCTTCTTCGGAAACATAGATGTTATGGACAAAGGAATTGATGAACAGCACAAGACCGTCCTTGTATTCCCTTATTATCTCAACGAACGCTTCATTTTCACCATTCAGGAAACGGAGGTAGCTACTTGCACCGTTATCCATATTAGCTCCTTTTTTGGAATGGCTCGCTGTTTGCTTTCATTACTTATACAATTCGAGATGTGAAATCTCGCAGTCATACGCATTATTTTTTTCATTTAACTCACATTATATACCTTCGCTTCGTGATTGTCAACAAACGGCTGTTGATTTTTCCAGCTGTCAACTGTATAATTAATGTGTACTCAATAACCGCCGTTAGGCGGTTATTGCCCCGAACTTCGTTCGGGGTGCGCAAATTCTTTGATAATATATGGAATTTGCGCATCACATTAATTGATGTCAAGC
>Ga0129307_1001587_pt1 | contig 22951 bp, 20 predicted proteins | sample P1105metagenome_FD_94437 | JGI IMG/M metagenome (GOLD analysis project Ga0129307, IMG submission 94437) | Capybara group fecal microbial communities from Wisconsin, USA - P1105 metagenome | ecosystem: Host-associated > Mammals > Digestive system > Large intestine > Fecal | place: USA: Wisconsin... | reverse complement strand
TTATTGGAAGTTGTGGCTAGACTACATACTTACTATCCTAATTTATGATTCTAAATGCACTCAAAAAAATAAGAAAATAGTTTGGGTGTAGATTAATAACTAAACTTTAAAATGACGTACACCTAAAATGAAAAATATATCATACTGGGTGTACGTATTTTGTGACATTTTATTAATTGCTTACACTCAAAGTGAAAAAACATCTTCTTTGAGTGCACCAAAATGTGTCTATAATATTTTTTGTCTCACGAACAACTTGCAAATATTTTTAAAAAATACACCCAATACTTTCAAATAAAAAAAATGGATGTAAGTCATTAATAAACATTCACTTATTCAATACACTCAACTTGCTATTATTACCGCTTTGAGTGTAATTCCTCAAATAATAACTCGACTACTGGCCTTGGGCTCGGCAAAATAAGTCTTATTATGGGAGGTAGTAATACATTAATGTCGCGTGGATTAATATATAATAATACAGTCAGGTGGGCGTTACATATAAATAAAATAAACATGAGAGCCAACCTTAGTGAGTGTAATAGAAAAAAGAGAATAATAGGGTGAAATGCGACGTTTTCAGTACGTCGTATTTCAGTTTTCTTGAGAGAGTTTTTATCAAAAAAACTCTCGAATGTAAACGGCCCGTATTATTCTCTTTTTTCGTATGTACAGTCACTTAGGTTGGTAATCGTTTATGTATTTATGTGTAATGCCCACCTGACTGTATTATTATAATCCACGCGGCATGATGCGTAATCACCATCCCATAATAAGTCTTATGGGAATTAACCCTTAACTGCGCCACCTGTAATTCCTTCAACGTAGAATTTCTGCATTATTACAAAAAGAATTGAAATAGGTATTGCAACAATAACACCACCTGCGCAGAATACTGCGAAATACTGTCCTATAAGTGTCTTTTGTAAAATATTAAACAATCCAATTGCAACTGTCCAGTCTTTTGGTGAACGGCTTCTTATCATAAGTTTAGCCATAACAAAGTCCATCCATGGTGCAAGGAATGCATTAATTACTGTATATACAATCATAGGTTTTGAAAGTGGAATTACAATACGTGTAAACACTGTAAATTCTGATGCACCTTCAAGTTTTGCTGATTCACGTAAGGAAGCTGGAATTGTATCAAAGAATCCCTTACATATTAAGAATCCAAGTCCCGACGCTCCAGTATATACAATGATAAGTCCCAACTTAGAATTTGTAAGACCAAGCATCTTCATCACAAAGTAAATAGCAATCATGGAAAGAACGCCTGGGAACATACCAAGTATGAGCGAGAAACTCATAAGAGACTTTCTTGATTTAAATCTCATGCAAGAAAATGCATAAGAAACCATAAGTACAAATAAACTTGAAATTATACAGCAGAAAACACCAATTATCATTGAATTCTTAAACCAAGCTGGATAATTTGCAACGGTATCCGGTTCAAAAAATAATCTATGATACTGTCTTAATGACCACTTCTCTGGGAAGAATCTGCTATATCTAAGTCCATCGCTGGCACTAAACGATGTTGCCACCAGCCAGAAAATAGGAATCAACCAAATAAATGCAAGTATTGCAAGCAATGCATGTCTTAAAATAAAACCTATACGTTTCTTTGCTTTCATTACTGGAACACCTCCTCTTTATCGCCACTAATCATCCTAGTGTATGTCAGAAGCGTTAATGTAGCACAAATAACAAATGTAATAATACCGATAACTGATGCCATCTTAAAGTTATTATAGTTATTTGTAAGTGAGAATAACCATGTAATAAGAAGGTCTACTTCCTTACCATTTGCATTGGCAAATTTCATGTTTGTTGTAGTATATGTGTTAGTCAAAAGATAAATAACATTGAAGTTATTAATATTTGAAATAACGCTTGTTACCAAACTTGGACCCATTACAAATAAAATATATGGCATTGTGATTTTCCTGAAAATCTGGAAATTTGTTGCTCCATCAATTTTCGCACTTTCAAGCTGATCGTTTGGTATATTAAGAAGAATACCTGTTGTTGTAAGCATAAGATATGGGACACCAACCCAGATATTAATAAGAATGATACTTACATGCGCCCAGCCCGGCTTACTTAAGAAAGGTATGAATGTTGCACTCTTTGGTAATAAGTGCAAAGTCTTAAACAGACTTAGAATACCAACATCCTTACAAAATGTATTTGCTATACCATGATCAGCAAACATCTTACTTACAAGAAGCAAAGTTACGAACTGTGGAATACCTATGGTTACAACAAAAAGTGATCTCCACATTTTCTTAAGTCTTGTGTCCTTGTGATTAATAAGCATTGCAAGCAATAGACCTCCAATAAAACAGGTGATTGTTGCAAGCACGGCCCAAATTATTGTCCATAATAATACTCTACCAAATACATAACCAAAACTTGATACATTATTTGATGTAAACAAAGTTTTAAAATTCCTAAATCCCACCCATGTAAACAATTTATCCGGTGGCATATGTTTATCATCATAATTTGTAAAGGCAATACATGCCATAAATAAAATCGGAATGATATTGATAAGTATTACACCTATACTTGGTATTGTAAGAAGTGTAATGTAAAACTTACCATTCACAAGACTCTTTACATCCTGGGCAAATGAATTGATTCGCTCATGATTGTCCTTCATTTTCTGGACTCTGTAAACAGCCTTCATATTACTGATATATAACAAAATAAATGCAAATATAGCTATAATTCCCACTATTCCATATAAAAGAATTAATAGGGAGTTATCAAACTTATTTACAGTCTGTTCAAAGGTTAGCGGATTAAGCGTATACTCTCTTTGTACAGTTCCAAGGGTATTTAATTTAAGCATGTATGGCCAGCAGTATTTGCCAATAAAAAAGAAAATGGCAAATTGAACTATTGAGAATAATATTCCCTTTATAACCTGACCTGCTCCTATATAACCCATACCAATTATTACAAGAGACAGCTTAGTCCAAATATTACCTTTAGCTACGGCTTCACCAAAATCAGTGAAATATTTTTTTATACCTGCTAAAAATCTCTCCATAATAAACCTCTTTTTCTTACTTATATGTAAACATATTCCCCAATTATAATTACCTTACCTATATATAAGGACAGCCCATATACTACCTTTAGCTTGCCCGGTATATCTGAGCTGTCCCTAATATATTAAAACTTAAATTTAATTTCTGATTATTCTACAGGCTGTGTAATACCTTCAACTGCTTCATCAAGAAGTGCCTGAACGTCTTCAACTTTGCCTTCTGTAAGAGATGCTGCAAGTGAGCTTGCTGGATCCCAATACTTATCACCAACTACCTGCTGATCAGCAAATTCTGACTGTGCACCAAGTGCTGCAAGTGCTGGAGAATCAATTGTCTTAGCTGCTTCAATATTTGCTGGACCTTCACCTGTAGCTTCAGCAATTGCTTCCTGACTAGCCTGGCTTGTAAGGAATTCAGCAAGAAGCATTGACCAACCCTTCTGCTCTGAATATGAGTTAACACCTACAAGTTTGTAACCTGCATATGAACCCATCTGAGTTGCTGTTCCGTCTACATCAAATGTAGGAAGTTTGCAAGCTGCATATCCATCGCCAAATGCTTCTTCATAAGAATTAACATCCCATGTACCTGATACATAAGCTACGATGTCGCCATCAGCAAGTGCATTAAGAGCATCTGATGTTGTAAGACCTGCAAAGCTTTCATGAGCTGTAATGTTCATGATAGATTCTGCAACCTTAACACCTGTTTCGTTGTTCCAATCACATGAGTTAGAACCATCTTCATTCTTTGTAAGTGTTTCGCCTGCACCTGCAAAGAATCCATATAAGTACCAAGCGCCGTCTGTACCAAGCTGCATACCAACCTTCTTACCGAGTTCATCTGCCTTAGTTGTAAGTGCTTCCCATGAAGCTACATCTTCTTCTGATAACTCATTGCTATTGTAGAATAAGAAGTAACCATTTGAAGCTGTAAGAGGATATGCATAAAGTGTACCATCAACTGATGATGCTGCAACTGTACCCTCAGTATTTGTTTCAGCTGGATTGTATGTATATGTAGCATCTACTGACTGAAGTGCACCAGCTGCTACTAAATCCTGTAACTGGTCATCAGCAAATACAAATACATCTGCTGCTGCTTCTGGATCTTCTAATACAGTGTCCTTAGCATTAGCTTCTGAAACTGCACCAATCTGGATGTCAAAATCAACATCGCTGTATTCCTGCTTAAACTGATCAACTAATGATGAAACTGTTGTCTGGTAACTTTCCATTTCTGAGCACCAAACTGTAAGTTCAACCTTACCCTCTGTAGCAGCAATTAAGTTAGCAATTGCATCATCTGCCTGATCTGACTCAAGCTGTACATCACCGCTCTTTTTTGTTTCGCCATTGTCATTCTTAGCTGCCTTTGTAGTATCTTCACTACTGTCACCATTTCCGCATCCTGCTACCATTGCGCCAACCATAGTTGCACAAAGTAATACTGATAAATACTTTTTCTTCATTTTTCGTCTCCTTTTTAATAATATTATTATAATTTAATAAAATGAATCCTGCAGGTTATCCTGCAAAAGTATATTAATAAAATGCCGAGCATCTTATTTCATAATTATATTTGGAAATATTTCCATGGCAAATATGTGGTGTTTTTTACCACAACAAGTCTAAAAGTAACTTGTTTTAAAGTGTTTTTGTTCAAAAAGCACAAAATTATCACTTACTTTCTGAACAAAACTACTAAAAGGATTATAATGCTATAAAAGACATTTATCAAGTATTATTTTTCTACTTAATCCTTTAAGTTGTAATTTTTTTCTGAAATATGTGATTTTTAGGGATAAAATAGAACTAATTTCACATGCAAAATATAAAATCGTCACATTTTTACATAAAAAAAGGATGCAAATAAGCATTTACATCCTTTTTTTATTCCTTGAAACCGTTACCACGGCTTTACCATTCAATTTGAGTTATACCATTTTCCTTTAAAAATGCATTACATTTATTGAAATGATCACATCCAAAGAATCCTCTGTATGATGATAATGGACTTGGATGTGGTCCCTCAAGTTTTAACTGTTTTTTATTGGTAATCATCTTTCCCTTTGTCTGGGCAGGTTTACCCCAAAGCATGTATACAATTGGTCTGTCCTGTTCATTTAACACTTCTATAATTTTATCTGTAAAACGTTCCCATCCGTATCCTTTATGAGAATTAGCCTCATGCTCTCTTACTGTCAACACTGTATTAAGCAATAATACTCCTTGTGATGCCCATCTAATTAGATTACCATCTTCTGGAATATCCTTACCGGTTTCACTCTTTATTTCTTTAAATATATTAAGCAAAGACGGCGGAAACTTCTTCTGTGATTTGGGAATCGAAAAGGCCAGTCCATGGGCCTGATTATAATCATGATATGGATCCTGTCCTATGATAACCACTTTTACATTGGACAAATCTGTATGATTTAATGCTGAGAATATTTCATCCTTAGGAGGATAACAAATATGCTCCTTGTATTCTAAATCTATCTTTTTCATAAGTTCTTTAAAATACTCTTTATTCAATTCAGCATCAAGGGCACTTTTCCATCCACCTAACATATTAATATCCATGTTTATCCCCTACAACCTTACAGGAACATTTCTTTCCCTAAGATATTCCTTTACTTCCTTTATCTCAAGTTCTTTATAGTGAAATAGTGAAGCTGCAAGTGCTGCATCGGCACCACCCGCTGTTAATGCCTCATAAAAATGTTCTTTATTACCAGCACCACCGGAGGCAATTACAGGAACTCCTACTCTGTCACTAATTGTTCTGGTAAGTTCTATGTCAAATCCATTTTTAGTACCATCACAATCCATACTTGTTAATAAAATTTCACCGGCACCAAGACTTACAGCACGTTCTGCCCATTCCACAGCATCAATCCCCATGTCAATTCTGCCACCGTTTTTAAATATGTTCCAACCACTGCCATCTTCTCTTCTTTTAGCGTCAATGGCCACAACCACACACTGACTACCGAACTTATCTGCTGCTCTCTTAATTAATTCCGGATCCATAATCGCAGCTGAGTTTACTGCAACCTTATCAGCACCTTCACGAAGTAACTCTCTAAAGTTTTCAACACTTCTTATACCACCACCAACTGTAAACGGTATAAAAACCTGTTTTGCCACTTCTCTAACCATATCAACAACCGTGGCACGATTGTCGCTTGATGCAGTAATATCCAAAAACACAAGTTCATCTGCCCCTGCCTCATTATATGCCTTGGCAACTTCAACCGGGTCACCTGCATCTCTTAGATTAACGAAATTAATTCCTTTAACCACTCTGTTATTATTTACATCCAAACATGGAATAATTCTTTTTGTAAGCATTTGTTTCTCCCTAAATCTCTATAAAATTCTTCAATATCCTAAGTCCTGTTTCACCACTTTTTTCTGGATGGAACTGACAGGCAAATATATTTTTGCTTTCAACACTTGCATGGATTTTTACGCCATAATCTGTAGTTGCCTTCACTATGCTCTCATCCTTTGCCTTAAGATAATATGAATGAACGAAGTAAACAAAAGCCTTTTCTTCTTCAGCAAATCCCTTAAACAAACGACCATCATTAATAAGTTCTAATTCATTCCATCCTATCTGAGGGACTTTTAATCCATTGTCAGAAGGGATTGTAATAATACTTCCATCAAGCAAACCAAGTCCAGGAACACCTTTACTTTCATCGCTATCCTTAAATAAAAGCTGCAATCCTAAGCAAATGCCCATAAAAGGTTTGTTCATGTTGCAAACCTCTTCTATTGTTCCAACAAGGTTATATTTTTTTAACTTGCCCATGGCATCTCCAAAAGATCCCACCCCTGGAAGTATAACCTTATCAGCACTAAGGATTACAGAAGAATCCCTGGTACACTCTATGTCTTCTCCAAGATACTGAAATGCTTTTTCAACACTTTTTATGTTTCCAGCATCATAATCAATTATCGCAATCATTTCGTCCCTCCACCTGCTTTATTAAATTCACACCAGAAGACTACTCCATTATCTATGTTTTTACAACCACACTCTGTATTCATGGAATTAGCAATGGCCTTAACGATGGATAAACCTATTCCGCTTCCACCATACTCTCTGGTTCTTGCCTTATCAACCTTGTAAAACTTAATCCATACTTTTTCAAGTTCTTCTTCAGGTATAGGATTACCGGTATTATAAACATTAAGTCTAACCTTTCCCTGTTTATCCTCAAAGAATACCTTGATTTTCTTGCCTTCATCAATCATATTAGTACAATGATTAATTGCATTACTAACAAAGTTGGTAATAACCTCTTCTGTCTGGAATTCATCAGCAATAATATTATAGGAAACATCATCACTAAATTCAACTGATATTTCCTTATCTTCCATCATTATGCTTGTGGTATTAAGCACACCTGAAACCACACTTGTTAAGTCAAATTCAGTTGGATAAACCTGTGCCTTGCCAAACTCAAGCTGCGTTAAAGCCAAAAGTTTTTTTACCAACTTATTCATTTTGTTTGCTTCATCAATTATAACTTCAAGATAAAGCTGCCTGCTTTCCGGTGTATCATTAATGTTATCAGCAAGTCCCTCTGCATAACCAGAAATCAACGCAATTGGAGTTTTAAGTTCATGGGAAACATTAGAAATAAACTCCTTACGCATTTCATCTATTTCAGTTTTAAGTTTAATGTCTTTTTGTAATTCTTCATTTGCATTTTTAAGTTCTTTTATGGTTTCTTCAAGATTTGCCGAAAGGACATTCATGCTATGTCCTAGAATGTCAACTTCATCATGAGTACCCTTAACATCATATTTTGCAGAAAAGTCAAGCTTTGTCATTCGTTCTGAAACCTTGGCAAGTTTTAATATAGGCTTTGTAAAGGATGTAGCAAATACATATACAATAATCATGCCTATAAAAATAGCCGCTATTCCAGCATATAATAAGAATCTGTTGGCAATCTCAACACTTTCAGTAATACTCTGGGTTGCCACTCTTATAATGGTATAATGGCCATCCCCTATCATGGAATACAACTCAACAGAATGTTCACTGGATGAATATTTCTTCATGGGATGCTCATCATCTTTAGGTGGTTCCTTTTCATTTCCAGCGCCACCACCACCATTATTCTCACCATTCTCATCAATTATTTCTTCATCCTCAAATTCCGAATCAGAATTCTGGTTGATTTCTTTTTTAATACGATTTAATTCAGAAATATCATCTGCGTTGGTAAGTCTAATGACATATCCTTCATCGCCAATATCCTGAGTAAAAATCATGTACTTTACTCTTTCAGCCAAGGCTCTTACAGGACCATATGAGTACTCTGTATCTCCTGATGCATCCACAACCAGAAGAGTAACTCCATTTTTCTCACAGATATCATTTATTTTATTTTCTACTTCTTCATCAAATCCACTATTGCTTTTTTTGTCATCATCTTCTTCTGTATCAGAAACACCGCTTTCAATTTCTCCATCGTAATTATTTAGAATTTCAGCAACTTCCTTATACACATTAATTACAGTAGCCTGTTTCTTTTTTAAATAATACTTTTCAAGCCAAATATTATTTACAAGAATAATAGCAATGATTAGGAAGGCGATAATAACACCTGTTAAGGCTGTAAGCCTGAATCTAATGGATCTGGATTTTTTAAGTCTTAATCTCTTACCAGTTTTATTTTCCTTGGTATTATTCTTCTTCTCCATTGTTTACCTCAAATTTATATCCCATGCCCCAGATGGTTTTAATATAATCTGAAGCACTTCCCATCTTGCTTCTGAGTTTTTTCACATGAGTATCAATTGTTCTGGCATCTCCATAATAATCATAATTCCAAACATTATTTAAAATATTTTCCCTTGAAAGTGCAATCCCTGCATTTTCAAGAAAATATGTTAAAAGTTCAAATTCCTTAAAACTAAGTTCAACACTTTTGCCATCAATAACAACTGTATGTGCTGCCTTATCAACTGTAATAACCCCTGCTTCTAAAGTTTCACTTCCAGTTAAATTATTGGTTCTTCGTAATATAGCATCAACCCTTGCCACAAGAATCTTAGGACTGAAAGGTTTTGAAATATATTCATCAACTCCAAGTTCAAATCCCAATAACTCATCCTGTTCTTCACCCTTTGCCGTAAGCATGATAATAGGGACTTTGGAAAACTTTCTGATTTCCTTACACACTTCCCACCCATCCATCTTAGGCATCATCACATCAAGTATGATTAAATTAATATCATTTCTTGTAAAGAAAACATCTATGGCCTCTTCACCATCTGCTGCTTCAACCACATTATAATTTTTCTTGGATAAAAAATCCTTTACAAGCATTCTCATGCGGCTTTCATCATCAACTACTAAAACATTAAGCTTATTCATAATAACCTCCTTCTCACATTACATCATAAGTTACTTAGCTTCATTATATATTTAAAATATGTTTTTTCTATGAAATCGGTGAAACAGGGGACGGGTGAAACAGGGGACGGGTGAAACAGGGGACGGGTGAAACAGGGGACGGTTCCTCGTTCCAGACTTGGAACGAGGAACCGTCCCCTGTTTCACCCTAAAATATTCTAAAACTAAATTCCATGGATTCTTCACCACTTATCTGGTATTCCTTATGAACTGGTGCACCCCAGGAGTCATCACCTCCCACACCCATTTGCTTTGCAAGTATTTTAAGAGTGTTGTGTCTGCTCTCTGGTAATTCATCCATATGGTTTGCACTATCAAGTTCCGATGTGGAATTAGGCAGAAAACTAAATTCAAAAGGTTTACCTATCATCTCAATTGATAAAACTTTTTCTCCCATATCCAATATATCAACTCTTCTGACAGAAGTTCTGTTGCCACATTCCTGAGGTCTTGCATACTCAGTCAGCATATTTGAAACCTTGTTTTCATAAATTCCAAGTTTTACGCCTTCATTCCTGTCAATATAGTTTTCGCAAGGACCTAAACCATAATAAAGAAAGCTTACATAATCCTTTATAACAGGAATGGATAAACCAAATTCCGGCATTAATGGTGCGCCGTTAAAGCCTGGATAATTCATATTAACAGTTAACACGCCATTACTGCTTACCTTATATGTTGTTTTAACAATGACATCCTTATCCGCCCACAACTGATATGAATAAGTAATTGATACATCTTCTGCATTCTTATCAATTTTAATATCACATGGTCTTTGATACTCTGTTGCAATTTTATATAATGCACTATAAAACTGTAATCCATAGCCTCTGTCATTATCAGTAAATGCTCTTGTATAAACAGGCATACAAATGCCATCTATAAACTCTCTGCCATCTTTAACCAGAGATGTCATGCCACAGTATACCTTTGAAAACATATAGGAATAGCCATGACCATAAACGCCTAAATTGTAATCTCCATCCACAATCTTAAATCCAGTATCAGATGTTTCATCATCTTGTTCCACAGTCAAGCCACCCTGATATTTACCTACTATTGTTTCACCAAAGGCGATTTCATATCCGGCATCTGCCCAAAGAGTTTTATCCTTTAATATAGCGGATACTCTTATGGTTATTTCCGCACTGTCTTTATTAATTTCAACATCATTTAAGTCTTCAAATGGAATATATTCCTTTGAAAGTGCCTTAACATTTGCTTCAATTTCATCAGTGAAAATAATAAATCCATCCTCTAAAATAGTCAGAATAAATCTTAAATTTTCTGTATCAATAAAGAGATTATTATTCTCAATTAAAACTCCCTCTTCATCTGGAGTAAGTTTTATGCTTTGATAAAGTTTTTTCACTTCACAAGCTTTAGGGCTTAATTTTCTATCAGCAAATACAATGCCATCTCCACAGAAATTTCCATCATTAGGTCTATCCAAAAAATCTCCGCCATAGTTTACTTTTCCGTCGCTACCATAAAGATTCTGATCAATGTAATCCCAGATAAACCCACCCTGATACATATCATATTTAAGTAAATCAGTATATAGTTTCATGCCACCAAGAGAATTGCCCATGGCATGCATATATTCGCAATTAATAAATGGTTTTTCCGGATTATTATTTAGATATTCTTCGATTTCAGCAGGTTTGGCATACATCCTGCTTTCCACGTCTGATGTATCATTATAGGTTCTATCATGGAAAATGCCTTCATAGTGAACAAGTCTGCTGTCATCTTTCTCTTTAAAGAATTTGCTCATTTCATAAATAACTTTTCCACCATGGGACTCATTACCACAGGACCACATTAAGACGCTAGGATGATTCTTGTCTCTTTCATAAAGACTTTCTGCTCTATCAAAAACAGCATCCTTCCAGGAATTGTCATCTCCCGGAATGCGAGACGAATCATTATAACCACTTGCTACTTGCCAACTGCCATGAGTTTCTAAATTTGCCTCATCTATAACATATAGTCCTATTTTATTACATAGTCTATAAAAATATGAATTATTAGGATAATGAGAAGTTCTTACCGCATTAATATTTAATTGTTTCATGGTTTTAATATCTTCTTCTATTAAAGATTTGCTGATTGCTCTGCCGGTAAAACCAGAGAATTCATGACGATCAACACCATTGAAAACAATCCTTTTTCCATTAAGTTTCATGATTTTGTTTTCCAGTTTAAATTCTCTAAAACCAAACATCAGACTAACAACTTCTTCAGTTTTATCCTCTTCATTTTTAGTTGTAATAAGTAATGTATATAAATTAGGTTCTTCAGCGCTCCAAAGATTTGGTTTATCGATAACCTTTTCAATAACGCCACCATTTTCCCCAGAAGGACTGAATATCTTTTCACCCTTATCAGAGATAATTGCATAATCAAACTTTCGTGTAAAATTATCATCACTAGAAGAATTACTATCACCACAACCATCGTCAACAGCATTCTTAGAAAAATCTAAATCAGCCTTAAAACTCGCCATTGTATAATCACTATTTAGTTTATAACTAATTTTAATGTCAGAAAGGTATCCTGCTTTTCTTTTAATAAGATATACATCCCTAAAAATCCCTGACATGCGCCAGAAATCCTGATCTTCTAAATATGATGCGCTACTCTTTCTATAAAGCCTAACCATTAGTTTATTATGACCTTTTATCACATCAGTAACATCAAATTCACAAGGAGAAAAAGTATTTTCTGAATATCCTACAAATTCGTCATTTAAATATATAAATGCCGCCCCTTCTATACCTTCAAAGGAAATAATATAACGATAGTCCTCGTCCTGCGCATATCCATATTTTGATAAACTGAAGTTACCAATTTCAGCCTTTTCAACACATATAAACTCACGGGTAAGTTCGGCAAATGTATTAACGCAAAAATCCATGTCTCCCATCTTTACATCACATACGCCATCCCAAGGATATTGAGAATTAACGTACTGAGGTTTACCAAATCCATTTAGTTCAAGATTACATGGTACATTCACTTTACCACTTTTTGTTGCCTTTATCTCCTTACCTTCTTTAATATCACTAACACTGACATTTTCATAATAATCTACAAACCATTTGCCATTTAAACATCTTTTTAGGGAAGATGTTTTTTTCTTTAATTCATCAATATTACGATAAAAATCGAAATCAGCATGATATGGTAATTTATTAATCCCCACAATACTCTTATCAAATAAAGTATCTAATTCTTTTACCAATTCCATAATCAACCTCTCTTAAACCTTCTCTTTAAAAACTACTCTGGTAAATATTAATCTTCTCTCTTCTTACCCCAGAAGAAAAGTGTCAATGTTCCAGGACCTGTATGACTTCCAATGGTTGTTCCGATATCATTAACGATTATCTTTCCCTTAAGTTTTGGGAAAAACTCTTCTACCTGACCAACCAATTCTTTAGCATCTTCCATACAATCTGCCTGAGTAATTATGCAATCATCATCATAATCTTTGCCATTATCACAAAGTTCAACCATTTTTTCAACAGTTGCCTTAATAACTTTCTTCTTACCTCTGATTTTATTTCTGGCAATAAGCTTACCCTCAAAATCCACATTCATCAGTGGGCAAATATTTAAAAGATTACCTACTGTACCTGCTGTTTTTGATACTCTTCCACCTCTTATGAGATATGTCAAATCTGTTGTGAAGAACCAATGATTTGCCTCTAATTTATGTTCCTCTGCCCAAGCAAATAATTCATCAATTGAAAATCCTTCATCACGAAGTTTCGCAAGTCTAAACATTAAAAGACCATAACCTCCGGAAGCAGCTAATGAATCCACAACATATATTTTTCTGTCTGGATATTTTTCCTGTAAATCTTCTTTTGCAATCATGGCCGAATTATATGTACCTGAAATACCAGATGATAAAGTAACATGAATTACATCTTTACCCTGACTTAAGAATTTTTCAAAATACTTGGTGTATTCACTAACATTAATCTGGGAAGTCTTTGTCATAAGACCATCTCTCATACCCTGATAAAAATCCTTATATGAAAGGGTAACACCCAAATCATCAAGGTACTCTTTATCGCCCAATTCAAAGTGAAAGCATATATAACTTATCTTTCTCTCCTCTAACTGTTCCTTCGTTAAATCCGCTGTAGAACTACAACTTAATACATACTCTGACATGTGATTACTCTCCTCTATAAATTAATCTTTTCTCCAATCGTTCGAACCATAATAAGCATCAATAAACTCAATCCAATCGTTACTATTGTTCTCCTGAATTGAATTAAAAAAGCCAAATTGTGTATTGATCCCTCCAATGGATTCATTATCATCAAATTTTTTACACATTGCTTTCTCGTTCTTAATAATACTATTTCTTTCATCTTCTGAAAGCATTTCAAACGCATCATTTGTGCTCATAACATATCTACAAATAATCATCAAATAATATGTGGTATCTTTACTATCTATTGATATATTATCCACTTTATAATAGTCATAACAAATATCAACTGCATCTTCTCTCTTACAAAATTCATCTAGAATAACACTATATTTTCTTAAATAATCAACAGCCTCTTTTATATTGCCTTGTCCCCATATATACCAATAATACTTTGAAAACCTCATCATAGCATCGTAAAACAATGCATTTGTTTCTATTTGATCAACAAGATCCCTTGGAGGATTATTTTTTTCATATAAAGTAAAAAAATCATCATCATTATTCATTTCATATATTTTAATATGTTCGTTTTCAAACCATTCTGGGTACTTTTTTATCAATTCAGAATCATATGTATAAGATGTATAATCTATTTTACTTTTTTCTCCTTTACTAGCAGCGCTTTCCTTTCCGCAAGAAACAATTAGAATACTCACTAGTAATAATAATAGTTTTATCCTTCTCAATTTTTACAGTATGACAATTTATAATTAAATTATCATATTTCCTTTCTTTTTTTTACCAAAAGACATATGTATTTCCATAATGTTTTACTAACAATAAGTACGATAGAATACTGCATTTGATGGCATATATCCCAATTGTCTCATAGGCCCTCTAAGAACAGACCCTCCCATACCCATTTTAGATGTAATAATTGGATCCAATCCATAATTCGAATAATTATTTGCATCATATACTCGTGCACTATGCGAACCCCAATATGCCACTGCAGAATTCTGTACACTGCAAAGCTGATAAGAACCATCGCTCATATATTTTCCCGGATCCTCTATAACAACATCATTTCTATATGCCCATGCATATGCATGACAATTATTATGAGAGTACCCGTTATTAACCAAAACAATATCAGGATTGTTATATAAAACATTACAGTTAACTATTGTTGAATTGTAATGATTAAATGTATATTTTTTGCACTTCACATTATTACCATGTGGAGTTTTGACATATATAATTCTATATTGCCCATAGTCATCGTAATAATAATGTATAGATTTATCATTTACTATTTTTTCTAAAGAATCAGAATTTTTACTTTGAATATAATCATACAAATAACTAAATGCACAATGATCAAACAAATCAGATTCACTTTTTTCTTTTATGTTCTCTATCAACTTCAACATTATTTCATCTTTTTCATTTTCTGATAACATACAACTATATTTTTCAATTGAAAAAACTCCTTCCTCGATGTAATCACGCACTAAAATAGACATATCATTTTTCAAATAAGAGTCATCATCGCAAAATACAGAAATACAATCTTCATTTTCTTTTATCGTATACTTTCCTTGAGTTTTTCGTGGAATACTTTTATTTATATAATCATTATATAATACGTTCACTAAATCATCTCGTTTTAACAATTCCTCTAATCCATTAAATATACTTGACAACTCCTTTATTCCATCAACTGGAGTATCATGCCAGAATAAAACATAGCTCATAGGATAATAAGATACAAGTTCAAATAATTCATTAGTACTTAATTCCTTCAAAACATCTTCATCCAATTGAAAAAATTCAGCCTTTTCCCAATAATCCAAATTCTTTTTTTGTTCATCTGTTAATTGTCTATAACTTACCGTTCTCCTAGTATTACTAATAATATCAAATGCATCTACTTGATATGTTATCACGCCAATTGACACAAGAATAGCCATGATCCTTTTCAACACATTTCTAATATACCTTGTCTTCATATATTTTCCTTAAACTGTTTCAACCCTTATTGTATTTGTATTACCTGACTTACCACTTATCTTACCACCTGTAAGTACAACATTATCCCCGTCGTTTAAATCAAACAAAGTTTTTGCATGATTAAGAGCATAATGGAACATTACATCAATTGATTCAAACTCCTCACTAAGCACCGGTGTAACACCCCAACTTAAATTTAGTTTTCTCCATGCTCTTTTTGATGTAGTCATACCAACAATGTCAACAGGACATCTAAAACGACTTACCATTCTTGCAGTCTGGCCTGAAATGGAACTTACAGTAATAGCCTTTGCTTTAACATCAATGGCCATAGCGCAGGTGGCATGACTAATGGCATCTAAATTATTCTTAATCTGGTATTTATTTGAATAAAACCATTTTGTATAATCAATGTTCTTTTCTGTATACTCAGAAATTTGAGCCATGTTGGTAACTGCTTCCACCGGATACTTTCCTGCTGCTGATTCTCCTGAAAGCATTATTGCACTGGTACCATCATAAACCGCATTGGCAACATCAGAAATCTCCGCTCTTGTAGGCCTTGGATTATTAATCATGGATTCAAGCATTTCTGTAGCAGTAATAACGCGCTTACCTAATAATCTGCATTTGTCAATCAAATACTTCTGAACTGACGGAACTTCAATAAATGGAATCTCAACTCCCAAATCACCTCTTGCAATCATAATACCATCTGCAATTTCACATATTTCATCGATGTTTTCAACACCTGATCTATTTTCTATCTTAGCTATAATATCAATGTCACTACCACCATTATCATCCAGAAAGTTTCTTAGATCTTCTAAATCCTGCTTATTGGAAACAAATGAAGCAGCCACAAAATCAATTTCATTTTCAATGCCAAATAAAAGATCTGATTTATCCTGTTCACTTAAGTAATCATTTTTCATAACCTTATTTGGAAAATTCATGCTCTTTCTGTCGGAAAGAACACCACCTGTAATTACATCACAATGAACTTCCTCACCAGATACGTCAGTCACTTCAAAAATAACCAATCCATTATTTACAAGTATTCTATCGCCTTTACTAATATCTCTTGGCAAATCCTTATAAGTAACGGAAACTTTGCTTTCATCACCTACTATGTCTTCTGTTGTAAATGTAAACTTGTCTCCGTCATTTAGAAAAACTTTTTTATCCTTAAAAGTTTTTATTCTATATTCCGGTCCCTTTGTATCAAGCATGATTGGAATAGGTTTATTTAATTCTTCTCTAACCTTTTTTATCAGATTAATCTTTTCCTGATGTTCTTCATGAGTACCATGGGAAAAGTTTAATCTTGCAACATTCATGCCTGCATTAATCATTGCCTTTAAAGTATCTTCGTTATCACTGGAAGGTCCAATTGTACATATAATTTTTGTTTTTCTCATAAGTCATCCTTTCTTAGTCAAAGCTAACTCTATTTATAATTATCACTCCGTTACATTATACCACACATATTATTCTAAACAACCATTTTTAAAGGAAAAAGGCACCCGAAATAATCGGATGCCAAAGTGGACCAGATGGGAGTCGAACCCATGTCCGAAAGCCAATTCATTGTACTTCTACGAGCGTAGTTTATTTTTAACATTCCCTCCCATAATCAAAAACAAACAAACAATTATGTTTAGTAGCTTCATAATACGCCCTATATCTCAAAGCTTTGATACAGTCGTTTCCTGCAATGATGAAGCCTCACTCCTTAAGCGCAGGTTCAAAAGGCGAGACTGCTGCAACTAGGCAGCGTAAGCTAAATTTTCGTTAGCGTTTAAATTTAATTTTGGAATTTTACGAATCCCGCTCGGCTCGCTTCTCCAACTTCATAACCCCCGTCGAAACCATTACTGGCCCTAAAGGGCTTTCATAATCATAATGATTATTCAACCACATTGTAAACATATATTATAAAAAAGTCAAGTAAACTGGTGGTTTAAAACTTTCCAGCATGAGCTCTTTCAATGGCTCTTTGCTGATCTTTTTTAGCAAGAGTTTCTCGCTTATCATAAAGTTTCTTACCCTGACACACACCTACTTCCACCTTTACTTTACCCCTGGTGAAGTAAACCTTTAGCGGCACCAGTGTAAAACCCTTTTGCGCTATCTGAGCCTCAATTTTTCTAATTTCACTTTTATGCATCAAAAGTTTTTTAGGGCGCATAGGGTCCTTATTAAAAATATTACCTTTTTCATAAGGTGATATATGCATACCAAATACAATAACTTCTCCCTTAACAATTCTAATAAACGATTCTTTTATGCTGCATTTGCCCATGCGAAGAGATTTTACCTCTGTCCCAAATAGTTCCACTCCCGCCTCGTAAGTTTCCTTAACAAAGTAGTCGTGATATGCTTTTTTATTATTAGCTATAAGCTTATATCCATCATTTGCTGCCATCTTCTTCTCCTTCTACAAGCCTAAAATCTATGGTTTTCAATACACTGTCCGTATCATAAAGCCAAACCTGTACTTTTTGTCCTAACTTATATACCTTACTGGTAGTTTTACCATATAATTCATAGTGTTCCTGGTCAAGTTCAAATATATCACCTCTTATTGATGATACATTAACAAGACCTTCCACTGTATTTGGAAGTTCCACAAAAAGTCCCCATTTTGTAACACCGCTAATTACACCATCAAAAACCTCACCGATTTTATCCTGCATAAACATTACCTTTTCAAACTTTTCAGCTTCCCTTTCCGCTTCCTGTGCTCTTCTTTCAAGAGCACTTGACTTATTACAAACTTCACCAAGTATTTCTCTGTAATGGGAAATCCTTTTGTTAGAAAGTTCTCCCCGCAAATACTCCTTGATAATACGATGAATCTGCAAATCCGGATAACGTCTTATTGGTGATGTAAAATGACAATAGTACTTAGCCGCCAAACCAAAATGGCCGGTACACTCAGGTTCATATTTGGCTCTTTGCATCGATCGTAATGTAATTCGGCTTATTATGCTTTCAGCATCAGAGCCTTCTATTGTATCTAAAAGTTTCTGTAATTCCTTAGGATGAACTTCCCCTGATAAATGTATATTATATCCAAAATTCTTTATAAAAGTAGACAAACTCTTCATACTTTCAGAATCTGGTTTTTCGTGCACTCTATAGGCAAATGGTATATCCAACCAGTAAAAATGCTCTGCTACAGTTTCATTGGCAAGAAGCATGAAATCCTCTATTATCTTGGTAGCCCTATTTCTATCATACGGCATAATATTAAGGACATAACCTCTGTCATCTACAATAATTTTACTTTCAGGGAAATCAAAATCAACTGCCCCTCTTTCGTATCTTTCATTACGTATAATATCTGAAAGAGCCAGCATATCTTCAGTCATGTCAGCTAATTCTTTTATTGCTTCATCACCGTTAGTAATTCCGAAAATCTCATTATAACTGCATCTCTTGTTAACCTTAATGACAGATTCAGTTATTCTGTGACTTACAACCTTACCAGATGAACTCACTTTCATAACACAACTAAGAGCCAGTCTGTCCACGCCTTCATTTAGTGAACAAATTCCATTACTAAGTTCCTTTGGAAGCATAGGAATTACCCTGTCTGCAAAATACACACTGGTACCTCTGCTTAAAGCTTCATTATCTAGGGCACCACCCTCTTTAACGTACTCAGAAACATCAGCAATATGAACTCCTAATATATAACCATCATCATCTTTTTCAATGGTTACTGCATCATCTAAATCCTTGGCATCTTCACCATCTATAGTTATAGTAAATAGATTTCTAAAGTCCACCCGGTTATTATCAATGGCTTTTTCACTTTCAAGAAATTCTTTTGCACTTTCAAAGCAATCTAAATCATGTAAATATTTTTCATCTACTTTATCCGGAACTTTTGTTGTTTCATTAATGGTATCCTCATTAAAAAAGTCAGCAATTCCAAAGCTCTTTACAATGGATGTTACTTGTACCCTTGGATTAGTAGCATCACCTAAAACCTTTGTAATCTTTCCTTCTGGCTTTCTATCCTTTGAACCATAAAATGTAATATCACATACCACTTTCTGACCATCCTTTGCATTTCTGCAAAGAGCTTTTGGGATGTAAATATCTGAGCCTATCTTTCTGTTATCTGGTAATACAAATCCAAATCTTTTTCCTGCCTCAAAGGTACCCACAACACTTGTCTCATTATGAGCAACAATCTTTTCAACCTTTGCTTCACGCCTTTTAGCATTACTACCTTTATAATCCCTACCTTCTATAGGCAGTATTAAAACTGTATCATTATAAAAAGCCCCATTTCTGCCATTTCTATGTATAAAGAAATCTTCATCATAACCTTCTACTGTAACAAAACCGAAACCTTTTTCATTGGCTATGTAGGTTCCTAAAAGATACTCCTCTTCCTTTTGTTTTTTTCTTTTTTTATCAGGATTTTTCTTCCTGCTGTAATTAATCTTCTTTCTACTCATATCGATTGTTATTCCGTCCTATTAATCAATAAACAATTCAAAATTGCCATACTACTGTTACATATCAATTTCTTCAAGATAGTTTTTTCACATCTTGTGCATAAAAAAACTCAGGACAAGCCTGAGTTTTATACACTTAGAAATTTAAATTAAGCACAATTGCCAAAACAAAGAATAAGAATATCAATACCTTTGTTGTACGCTCAAGTCTTCCTTCTATTGAACGTCCCTTATTCTTACCCATATATGTTTCTGCAGCACCACTAATGCTTCCTGAAAGTCCTGCTGACTTACCTTCCTGCATAAGTACAACTGCTGTTAATGCTATACTAACTATAATAAATACACAAGCTAAAGCTTTTATCCATGTTGGTTCTGAGAGCATTGTTGCTAATAACATTTCTCTACCTCCTAATAAAATCAACTTTTGTAATGATAACACATCTCCAGTAATAATGCAAGAATAAAATTATAAATATTTTCCATTTAACGTATTTTTTGAAAGTGTCAAATAATCAACCACTTCATCATCTTTGTTAATTGTATATATTCTTCAAGTATTATATTTGTTCTATTATCCAAACAACCTCCACTTCTAATGCCAACCATTAAATCGAGAATTTATTTTTTATTTAGTTTCACTAAATTCTTCCCAACTGGGCTAAAACCGCTATAATCTTGCTCGTTACTCCGTAACTCGCTACCCTCACCCTCATGATCCGACTCTGCTTCGCAGAGAGTTATTTCGGGTTCGGGATAGTGATAGGATTTAGTTGGTTTGATTTGATTGGGAAGGGGTTGGTGGTGCTAAAGTATTGACAAGCATTAAATCGAATCAAAATAATTATTATTTAGAACAAAATCATTGATATTTATTCTTCCAAAATCGGATTTAATACTCTTAATACTTCTACAAAACCTATTTTATTACTACCATCATACATCTCAATTATGCTTCCCACTTTCAAACAGTTCGAGTAATACTCTGGAGCAATAAACTCAATAGTTCCTTTTACTACAGTATTACTTGTATTATAATAATGATGTACTCCAGTAGTTAGGTTAACACCATCTATCAAATGTGAAGGTCTAAATCCTTCATAAAGTGTTCTATTATCATTAAAATGAAATATCACTTCAATATCAGCATTCATCTTTCAGCACCTCATTCTCATACTTACATACTATATCTTTTGCTAATATTTCTATATCAGAATTTGAAGTATTTAAATTAATATATATTCTTTTTAAGGGAATGGAAATCTTTTTTTGTGGATAATTGCTTATATTTTTTTCCTTTATTATATCTTCCATATAAAAGCTTCTTATAGTATCACATCCACTAATAAACAAATTGCAATCCAACTTAGCCGAATAACAGTTCTTACATTGAATTATTAAAGTATTATCTTGATACTCAGTTTTTATAATAATTTCATCAAAAAAGCAGCTTTTGAAACCATATTTATACTTATCAGCTTTTCATCATGTAAGTTTATTTTCTCTATCTCCATATTTTACCTTTCCAAAGTAAGTGATTAAAAATCATCGTTCTGTAAATCCATCAATTTTCCAATCTTCATATGTAAATATAGGTTTATCTAAATATTGTACATATATCGAATACTTAGCATCATTTAAATGTGCTTCACTATCACAAAAGGCAAAACTGAAGCCCTTTATCTTTTGCAAAAATTCAATGATATAACACTCATTTTCATCAATATCTTTTAATAATTCTTCGTCTGGAATCTTGATAATAAGGCACACTATGCCATCATTAGTTGTTTCCAAAGCAAATTCGACATTATTTAAATGCTTAAAATTAAATATAAATCCACCAAGAAAGTATGACATTTCATATTTGAGACAATAATCAAAGGCTTCCTCTACAGAACACTCTCTATTACTGAGTGATATCCACTCATCGTAATTATTATTATGCGGCAAATATACTCTCAAAAAAACAAACTTATTTAATTCTTTAAATAAATTCATTACGGATTTTTTTATAATTGTTTTTTTTGATGCCAAGCCTATATTAATATAACTTCCCATAAACAACAACTCTCCTAATCTATCTTTAATCCATTTGTAATATGATAATTAAGTTGGTTTGTTGAGAATTTCCATTCTCCCATAAGGGTGCTAATAATCTTATGAATTATATAAGTGAGCACATGTCGCGCGATAACTATGTCGTTGGTATGGAAGCTACCGTTCATTACTGGTACACCATTTATTAATACCTTGTTTCGAAAGGAATCACAGTTTATGTAATTAATCCTATTCAATCTGACAGTTTTAGAAATCTTTACATACGTCAGACAAAGAACGATTCCAAAGATTCATTTCTCATTGCTGAGGTAATACGCTTCGATCAGTTTACTACAACAACTCTTGCTGATGATAACTTATTATCACTTCGACAACTATGCAGATATAGAGCAAATATGATCTCTGCACGTACTGAAATAAAACTTCGCATCAATACACTCCTTGAACAGATTTATCCTGAATACGAAAAAATATTCATCGATAAATATGGAAGCTCATCCCTTGCAATCCTCGAAAAATACCTCCTACCAAAAAATCTGCCATAAATACTTTCGGTATTAAAATATCACAAAGTGCTTTTGCTTTTCAACTAAAACAATTGATAGTGTAATTTTACTGTCGGATTTTTAACGCCAGAATACCCCTGTGTTCAAATATCCTTATTTTATAAAACTGCATTCAAATGGAACATCAACTGTTTACTTACCTGAGGACTAATTTCG
>Ga0129307_1001585_pt1 | contig 22960 bp, 18 predicted proteins | sample P1105metagenome_FD_94437 | JGI IMG/M metagenome (GOLD analysis project Ga0129307, IMG submission 94437) | Capybara group fecal microbial communities from Wisconsin, USA - P1105 metagenome | ecosystem: Host-associated > Mammals > Digestive system > Large intestine > Fecal | place: USA: Wisconsin... | reverse complement strand
GTTTCAATTGAATTTTATTTTTCAGACTGCTTCGGCGGTCTTATTGTCGTACCTATTTTTTCTATTGTGAAAGTTTTGTGAAACATTCGGTTTGACTATTGACTTTTTATTGCAGGTCTGGAGAAATGGCTGAATCTGCTTACCTTTTCGCCGTCGTTGTCAGTATCCTTTCTGTAGAGTACAGAATCGCTGTAATCCACTGTTACCTCTGTTACCTCGGGATCATCGAGATCAACGAACACTTCGGTTTCGGTATTATCGCCTTCAGACGGAATATTCTTCAGGTCAGCCTTATCTTCCGCACTGATCTTTATTCTTATGCTGCCGTTATTGTTATTGTTCTGATTCTGATAATCTCCACGTCTGCAATTTTCAAAAACGGGTATCTTAACTTCATCGTCGTCAGTTCTCTTCAGATATGCGTTAAATAAGCTGCTGTCTGCGGATGAAGCTTCAAAGGCAACATAATACTTTCCTTCTGCAAGAGGCTCGGCATAAACAAGTGTTTTGTCCTCAGTCTCTGTTTTATATACCCTGAACTCCTTGCTTGCGTCATGGCTGTTTCCGCCGTCGCTTTCATTAAGAGTAATGACAATGTTCTTTAATCCCGAACATATCTCAGGATTGAGGTCATTTGCCTTTACTGTAAGCTTAATATCCGAATATGCGCCGTACCAGTTTCTTTTACCGTTTTCTGTATTCTGCTCATACGGATTGCTTGAATCATTGGAAATACTGCACTCAGGGGCTGTAGTATCGATGATAACAGTCTTGTCGCTTACCGAAACAGCATTGCCGTTTGCAGAGTAAACGCTTCCGTCCGAACAATTGCCGGCCTTATCGTAAGCGATAAATCCGAGCTTTACCTTTTTATCGGTCATATCGCTGAGATCGGGGATAATATAGCGGTATTTACCTGATACACGCTTCATTTCGCCGTCGCTGTTTTTGCCTGAGGAAGTCTCTGTGCCATCGATGAAGCACCTGACAAAATCGATTCCTGAGCCGTTTTCCGTAACATCAACATCTATGACCACATCTTTTTTCAGAATATACTCATTCTCATTTTCGGTCATATTAAGGCCGCTTATAGAGATGCCGTTTTCTGTATCGATAACAGGAGCAGAGCCATCCACTTTAATTGTTGTGACATTAACATTTTCAACCTGATCGCTGATGTTTCTGCTGTTGTCAACAGCTCTGATGGTGAGTTTCTCTCCATTGATAATGCCGTCAGCTTTTTTAGCCTTGACGTTTAAAGTGAACTTCTTGTCTGCATAAGACAGTGTAGGCACAAAATCAACGGATGCTTGTTTTGCCATATCTGCTCTGACAGCATCGTTATAAGAATCGAGAATCTGATTCAGTCCCTTTGAATTAGCCTCACCGCTGCCGTTGTACAGTTCCTCTATCCTTTTATCTAAATTTGTCGCTGCTGCATCTAATTCTTTGAGTAAATCCTCATCCTCAGTAGCTGCAATCTGATCATCGATCTTGCTTTTTTCATATTTTTGATAATTACCGATGCTGGTACTTATGTTTGAGCAGCCGCTCTTTAATTCGGCTTTCAGAGAATCATAGCTGTCTTCGGGAAGGCCGCTGAAATCATCACCAAGAGCTGAAATGAATGTGCTCAGCTCCTTGACAGCCTTTTCTTCAGCCTCTCTCATAGCGTCAGTCTCAAATCTGCCCACTAAGTTCTTTGCATTTTTCCATCCGCCTGCGGGACGGTCAAATCTGTAATCGCCTGCAAGAACTGCACTTATCTCATTATGATCTGCGGTTTCAGCATTGATGTAATCTTTAAAGGTGTTCTCGATCTCTTCCTGCTCAATAGTTTTCGGATTCGGGAATTCTGCATTTTCAAGATCGGTTATGCTGAAAGTATAATTGCTTCCCGTCTTGTTATTGCGCCAATCGGTATCTGCCTTTTCAAGCTTTAATTCAGGTTTTGTCTCATCTATGTAGATACAAACATTCTGATCGAGGTAATTGTCTTCGCCGTCCAGAAGGTTTTTGATGAAAACATATCCTGCATTTCTGTTTCGGCTAAGATCAAACTGCACAATATTGTCAGTTCCCTCGGGCTTGCCTTTAATATCCTTCAGATCTTTTGCAGCTTTGTCATAGATGCTGTACCACAGTCCCTTTGACGAATCCGGAAGCTTGTAAAGAGTGTACCTTGTTTTGAGCTTATCGAGTGTATAGCAGTTATCGTTTCTCTTGACCAGATGAGAGTCAGAGTCAAAATCATATGTGATATTATCGTCAGCCCTGTTGTATGTTGAATAATAAAGCTCAACATCGTTGATGTTGTCAACATAATTGATGTCCAGTTTTTCATTCTTCAGATCTCTTTCGGAAACACCGGTTACAGCAGAAGAATTATACTTGTAGCTGACAAGATGAGTTGCCGATTTATAGATATACGGTACGGTAAAATACGGCACTGCCTCTCCGCTTTCCGATGATGAAGGGATATTTACGTATGCAATATTATTTCCTGATCCGTCATCGGTGATCTTTTTTCCGTCAACGAAGACCTTTACGTTTACTTTGTCAGCTGTAGCAGATATTTTCAGATTTATGCCGTCTGTGTAAGCAAAATCCTCGATATCTTTTAATTTTGAAAGAGCCAGTACTTTTGCCCCGTTTTTTTCTTCCAGTGTAAATGTTTTACTGTGGGTACCGTCAGAAAGGGAGATACGCTGTTTTCCCCAGGTACAAAGCGAAAGATCATCTATTTCTTTCCAAGTGAATTCATTTCTGTTTTCAAAGAAACTTTTTTTGTATATTAATATATCATCAGGCTTTTCAATCCTGAACTTTTTGTCAGCTACAGTGTATTTTTCAGTCAGATCTTTATTCTTTTTCTTGTATTTTACTGTCAACTGATCGTTGTTTCCACCATTTATCTCGACCTTGCCGTCAGTAACTACAGTGAAAGAATCTGCTGTATCCGAACCGTCAATGCCATCAACAGTTCTTTTGATCTTATATTCGGGCTTGGTTTTTATCTTAACTCGTGAACCTGCCTTCAGATACTGACGTTCATCAGGTAAAAAATTATCGTCTGCGGTAATTGTGAATTTATCTGAACTATTAGCAGTGTTTATGTAAATATAGTATGCGTCATATTCTATTTCGCCTTCATCATTTGATTTCAGCCTGTACCTGATATCATCAACAGCGATCTTCACTTTTGGAGTTTTATCCGGATCTACTTTGATGGTTGCAGAATATTTTTTTGTTTCTTCGTCAGATTCTGTAGCTTCAATGATGCTTACTTCGGGGGATGCGCCTTCAAATACCTTATCGGCAAATTTCCTGAAATCATCCTTGCTGAGGTAACTGTTTGCTACTCTGACAGTGTACTCGATTTTTGCAGCTGTTGTAGTTGTAGCAGCTGTTGTCGTTGAAGTGGTAGTGGTTGTTGTAGTAGTTGAAGCGGCTGTCGATGTAGTTGTACCGTTTGTCACAGCTGAAGTTGTCGTTCCTGTTGCAGAAGTCACAGCAGTTGTTGTTCCTGCGGCAGTTGAAGCAGTTGTGGTCTCTGAATCTGCTGCATGAACTGTCAGTGCTGATGTGGTGTTATTGCACGGCATTCCTGCAAAAGTGTGCGATACCATGAGCAAAGCTGCGGTAAATGCGATTTTTCTTTTCAGATCATTCGGTTTGCTATTCATGACTATTATCCCTCTTTTTCTTGATTATCAATCCTGCTGCGAAGGCTGCCACAGCTGCGGCTGAAGCTATTGCTGCTGCAAGGATATTATGGTTTTCCCTTTTATCATTCTGTTTTTTCACTTCCGTTGTCACTGCAGCGGTTGATGTCTGCACCATGGAAGTGCTGCTTTCTGTCTCCGTGATTTCAGAAGCAGTTTCCGCTGTTGTCTTAGCTGTTGATGAAGTCGTTTTCGTGGTTTTCGATGTAGCTGACGTTGTGCCTGTTGTTCCTGATGTTGTTGTCTGTTCAGCGGATGCATCAGAAGGTAAGGGATTTTCTGCTGTATTCTGCTGAACTTTCTGCTGCGGCGCAGGATCATTATTCTGAACCTGCGGTTCCTGAACATTCTGCTGCTGCGGAGGAGGCGGCGGAGGCGGAGCAGGAGAATCCGCATTTTTTATGATTACAGCGCCTTCATCGCACCGTGAAAAGCACTCGGGACCGAAGCAGGCATCCAGTGAATCCTCCACAAGTATAGAGAAAAATTCGTTATCATATCCGTTGGCAAATCTTATATAATAGCTGCCCACATCAAGATTTCCCGGAACAACTACCCTCAGGTGAGCGACCTCACAATCGCCCTGCACCTTGCTTGAGCCTCTCGTCATTATATCGGCAGACATGATCTTGTCCGTGCCTCTGCATCTGTAAATGGAAATATCCGAAACCTCGTAACAGTCAGATTCTATCTCGTCCCCGTCATAGCTCAGCCACGGGTTAAGCTCATAGACCAGGGCAAGAGCCAGAAATCCCGGATTATTGCGGATATACACAGGTACATCCACAACCGTATCGCCGTGGAGGTCTTCCTTGTTAATTTCAACAGTTCCTATCTCCACTTCAATTCCCGAGGGAGCTTCAACTGCATATGCGCTGATATATGATGAAGTGCACATGGTAACCGCCGTAATGACAGGTATTACACTGCTTATCAATCTCTTAGTATTCATTCATTTCTCCTGTTATCTATCGACCACATCAGGGTCAGCACTTATCACAAGAATGTTCCTTGTGATAACAAAGTCCTCTTTCTTCTCTTCCGTTCTGTTTCCGCCGATGACAGAATCTGCGGATCTGTTTTTCTTTTTTCTCACCACCATTGTGGCATTATCATCATGGCCGCCTTCAGCTCCGGCAGCCGGCATATATTCAGCCTCTGTGTCACGCTCAGGGATTTTGAGTATGATGGGTGTCACAGTATCCGATGAACGTTCTGCGGCAGTTTTTTTGCCTGAGTCGGAAAGGATCATGGAAAATATCTTATACCTGAAAGCAAGCGCTATAGCAGCTATCATCAGGATAATTCCAAGAACAAGTGATATATTTGATATCACCCGCCAGAAAATCATATTCATCCCGACCTCCTTTACTGCGAACCTTCTATGCTCTGTATCAGCATATCGTAATTGCGAAGGATGTATTCCTTAGCCTCGACAGCCGAATTCTCAGCAGCATTTATTTTTTCCGCTTTATTTTTTATATCATCAATGAACCGCCTCTGCTCATCAAAGCTTATACCCGACTGAGCAAAATCGTTCATATTGGTATTTTCAAGACTTACAAGAGTTTTATATGTTTCAAGCAGGATAATGTCAGAGCCTGCGTTTGCTTCTTCAACAAGGTCGCAAAGTGAATTCATACTTTCCCAGAGATCGGCTGAATAATTCTTTTTAAGCAGTTCATTTTCCTTCTTCTGGGTCTGTATATAGAAATCACCGATGGTGCAGTACACACTTGCTATGTCATATTTGTCGCTGTTCTGCTGTCGGAAATTTTCTGTCTGCGCCTCACTGAACCATTTTACTGAAGCGATCTTTCCTGTGGTGCTTCCGTTTCTGCTTTCGGTGTCGTTGCCGTAGAAATAATAATACCAGTAAAGGATGCCTGTTTCGTAGGAGACCTCCTCATAGCCGGGAGATGTCTTTATCTCATTGACATTCTCATTCATCAGCCGCAGAAGCTGCTCGGTTTCCGCCGCATCAAAAACCATATCGTTCTTATAGAGTTCAATCAGGTCGAGGTACGCATCCGCATATGAACCGTCAAAATCTATGACATCCTCAAGAGCGGCTGACTTCTCCTCATACGTGCTTGCATTTTTAGCCTTCTCCACCAGCTTATTGAAGTACTCCTTCATGTTCTTTTTCGCCATATGTCCCGAAAAAGCCGAAAATGCCAGAAGTACTGCCGATATGCCTGCGATAATGCCTGTCAGTCTAACATAGGTATGGTTTTCGGTCATGTTCAGATCATCAAGCAGTTCCTCACATGAACTGTAACGCTTATCCATATCGTCGTTGACGCACTTTCGGATGATCCTCGCCAGGCCTGCATTGATCTTCTTATCAAAAACAAATCTTTCAGCAGAAGGCACGTATTTGCCGTTGACCGAAACGTTCATCGGCTTTTTACCTGTGAGCATATGATAGAAGGTAGCGCCCATATTGAAGATATCTGTTCTTTCGTCAAGCTTCTGTTCATTGAACTGCTCAGGAGCAGCATATGCCGGAGTATAGGCAAATGCATCATTTTGCAGCTGTATTACCGAACCGAAATCTATGAATTTGAGTTTGCCGAATCTGTCTGGATTCTTTGTATTTTCAAAATCATCGCCGTTCTTTACAACCATGATATTATCGGGCTTCATGTCACTGTGTATCAGCTTGCACTTATGTATGAACGACATGAAATTGCATATTTCCCTGGCGTATCTCAGAACTGTCTTATAATCGAAAGGTCCGTCAGCAAGCAGCTTATCCATCGAACAGCCGTTGATGTAATCCTGAACGATGTAAAGCATTTCAGGGTCATTGTCGATGATCTCGTTGATATTGGGGAAAAAGGAATTTTTCGCATCCTTCTGGTAAAACTCCTTTATGAGCTCTGCCTCCTGCATTGCGTTGAAGGCGTCCATACCGCTGTTTTTGCGGATAGCCTTTACAGCTCTCAGCGCACCGCTTGCCCTGAGATCGGCAGCACGATACACTATGGATGTTCCGCCCTTTCCGATCACATCCGTTATCTTGTATCTGTCTTCAAGAATATCGCCCTCTTTAAGCAATACGCTTTCCCTTCTTTCAGTAAAGTTTTATCATAAGCGCAGAGATATTGTCTTTTTCACCCAGACTCAGCACCTTGTCCCTGAGCATTTCCAGATTCGCCTTCATCGCATCCTCATCATTGTTGGCGGATGGGGCAAGAGTCTTTGCGATATCGTCAGGCTTCAGCTTTTTTCTGAATCCGTCAGAGCACAGCATATAGCAGTCGCCGGTGCTGTAATCGGTTATACTGTAATCGTAGGACGTATCATCCATTCCTGCGCCGATGCAATTTGTAAGCTGATTCTGACGCTTGTCCTTTTCGGCCATTTCTTCGGTTAGCCTGCCTTCTCTAACTTCCTTGCCAACCACCGAATGATCGGAGGTCAGAAGCGTTACATTTTCATCGGTTATCCTGTATAGACGTGTATCACCCACATGGGCAACCAGCATTTTCCCAAGGGAAGGAATAATGAGAAGTGAAGTACAGGTCGTGGCCATATCCATGGAATTTGCGTCCGCATAGGCATTTATCCTGTCATTGAGTTCGTGAAGCTTTTCATCGAGAGAACTGCGTATCTCCAGGACTGAACGTGAACTTTTCAACATATCCGCCAGAGTTGTTGAAAACCATTCCGTCAGTCTCTTGCAGACATAGCTGCTTGCGGTCTCACCTGCGGACAGACCGCCTACGCCGTCGCAAACGCCTGCAAAGATGATCTCGTTTTCCTGATACTCAGCCGAAATAATGAACAGCGAATCCTGATTCACCTTCCTGACGGCGCCTGCCGTTGTAACATATGAACATAGATATTTCATGCATCCCACCATCAGTTTTCTTCGTAGAAGGTATATGTCACGCCGCCGCAGAGGAATTTACAGCCTGAGAAGATATCGGTTTTTTCGCCCTTCCCCAGTTCGTTTCCCTCAACGCTGAGGGAATCGCAGGAGAAGTTGCTGATATAGATGCTGTGTCTGCTTCCTGAGGTTTCCTGTCCTATCATAATACCGGGGAGTTCGTGACAGGTAAATGGATAGTTGTAAACAGGTATCTTTTCGTCGCTTGCGGAACTTTTGATATATGCGATCAGCCACGGATTTTTGCTGGTCTGAACAGTATCCTTTTTCGGCTCGACGGCAGTATTGCTGCCGGCAGAACTGTTTTTGCCGCCCACGATAACGGTGCCCGAATCCCCGGATTCATCAACAAATCTCAGCGGCACGTCGTAAATGTAGATCATATCACCGTTTCTGAGTTTTTCCTTTGTTATCCTCTGACCGCTGTCGGGGGGAGAATTGAGGAAAGTGCCGTTAGCGGAATCCCTGTCCTCGATGAAGTATTCACCGCCCTCGCTGATAACAGCGGCGTGTTCGCCGGAAACTGTACCGCTGCCGGGAAGTGAAAGATCGTTGTTCTTTTTCCTGCCGATGACGAAAGGGAAATGGTCGAGAGGATATTCCCTGCCGCTGTTGTCGGTAAGGTATACTTCCGCTTTCGGCTTAGCCTTCTGACTCACAAGAATAGTATGTTCGCCGTCATCCTGAACGTTATTGCTGCGGCCCGGTCTTATATCAGCAAAACTCTCGGTTTCAGCCTTTCCGTTCGGCACTATATTTTCAGGAACAGCCTCATTCCTGACGGGTTGAATATTATTGGTATCATGGAGGAAATTGTAAAGGTGATTATAAGTAAAGCAGCTGTTCTTATTGGCTTTGCCCTTCTGAAGAATAAGCTTCTCCGCAAGGAATTCGCTGTATTTGTTCATCGCATTGCCGTTTGTGATGCTGACATTTGACTTTTTGTTTACCGTACTGAGGAATTTAACAGTATTCGAGCACTTATAATTATTCTCCATCAGCGGAAGGCATACCACGAAAAGCTTGTGCTTTTCAACATCGTAGTAAACATTTTTCGGATCCTTGAGAATGAGGTTATCCACAGGGATATTCACATTGCTGCAAAATTCAAGTATCTTCTGCACCTGACCGATAAGCTCAAAATATTTCTCCTGAGAAAGGGTCTGTTTGATATACTCCGACAGTGCGGTCATATTGCTTATATTATACTTCAGAACGTTTCGTGTAGCGGTTTTTTCCCATCTGACATTCACCAGTCCCTGAGCGTAATTATTATTGATGGACTGAAGATAATTCTCATTTATCTGGTCCTTCTTTTTCAGTGAGACCTGCAGAATGGTATCGCAGTTCTGATACAATATCTTAGTACTTATGTTTCCTAACATAAAAGCTCCTCCAGTAAAAGTCATTCTCCTATAAGCTTACCGTTGTTATCGTAAGCATAGACTCTTTTTCCGTACACAACGACCTCTGAACCCTGAGAGATCATCTTATAGACCTTTTTACTGCAATAAACACGCTCAATGAGCACTTTTTCATCGTACAAAGCCACATCCACATATTTTATGGGCACGGGATTACGATATCCCATATTCGTGTCATGATGGAAAAACACAGCGTTTCCGAAAGCTGCCTCTGAATCTGTGGTAAGCTGCATAGCTCTCAGCCTGCTGACAGACGAATGCATAAAGATCGCCAGAACGATACCGCCGATAACAGGCATCATCGAGGTATACAGGAGGAAGCCTTTTTCTATTGCATCCCTCAGCGAAGCCACCCACAGGAACAGAAAAACAAGGAACACAATGACAATAACGATATTCGACAACAGTGCCCTCGGGATAATGTTTCCTGAGTTTTTATCCTTTGCGGGAAAAGCTTCATATTCCTGAGCTGTTATTTTTCTCACAGGGCAGTTCTCGGCGCTGACACGTCTGAAATCAAAATTTTCGTTATTCCTGAAAACAGTCAGCGGCTGTGAATCGGCATGATCTGCGAATATCGAACGCATCTGCGGTGTGATATGGAAGTAGAATCCATCGTCGATCTTATTCTTTTCCTTAGCGTCTCCGTTGATATATTCTCTTTCAATGTTAGTAAGTTTCTCGTATTTTATTTCATCAGCCATACAGATCTTATCCTTTCTGTATAATTATTGGTTTTTATAACTTCTTATAATTGTTTATATTATAACAGTATATCATAAATTTGTCAATAAGTAGAATTATAATTATTAATATCGTTCAACAACTGTTTTATCATCATTATGCACATACAAGTACTTATTAACAATTCGTCAAGTATAAAAGTTATACAACGCAGGTTTAAAATAATATTCAAAAAACAGCATACATTGTAATAATATAATATTATTATTACAGATTCAAGTCTATTATTGCTGAAAATCCGGCAAAAATTGCTCGATATTGCACTGAAAAAAAGGACAGATACCTCTCTTTCAGAAGTATCTGTCCTTCAGCGTTATTTTTTTTCTCTTCTTTTCGGTTCGGGAAGTTCATCATACATTGCTGTTATGAGACGCATAAGGAACGCCCTGTCATCCACATTGTCAACCATCAGCATTGCCTTTGCTCCGTCATACGGCTTTTCAAGGGATGCATCAGGCATAAGCTCCCGTGCGGCATTCACAGGCTTCACAAGGAAGCGGTCATCGTAAATACCGCCGAATACCCTGTCACGGTAATAGAGGATATACTCCCCCATCATTCCACGGTGCGACACTCCTTCAAGCATCGAAAGCTGTTCAAGAATAAAGTCAAGATAATCTTTAGTCGACGGCATATTATTCCTCCTGTTTTCCGCAGTAAGCCACCGCATCCGCCTGAAACTGCAATCCGTTCTCTCCTCCCGTATGAGCAAATTCAGTCTGTATCGACTTGCGCACAGGATAACGGCCATTGAAGCGTTCTTTTATTACCTTTTCCATAATGGGGATATTCCACACATCCCTGAACAGACAGTCCATCTGCACCACATTTTCAAGGGTCAGCCCGAACATACCGAGCCGCCTCTCCATTTCGTCGAAAGCACCGTTGATCTGCTCCTCGGCTGTGCCGCCCACATTGCCCACGCAGTAATTCAGAAAGCAAAAATCTCCTGCTTTTATGATTCCCGAATGTGCCCATTTCTCATTGACGTCTTTTCTTATTATCCCGTTCATAACCGCTCCTTATCTTATACCGATGTAAATGTGTATCTCGCAGTTTTCGGGGTCAGCATTCTGATACTCCTCGAAGTCGAAAACATAGGTGCGGTCAAGGGGCATCTTCCACAGATCCTGCCAGAATTCGCCTACTGCTGTGACCATATTGCCGACAACCACAAATTTAGCATACCTGCCTGCCGGAAGTGTGCGGACTTCAAATCCTTCGGGAGTTCCGCCATTCACGGCACATCCCGTCATTACCGTATAATCGCCGTTCTCATTGTTTTCGTAGTCGGTGTAAATGCCCATCGCCTTGCCTGTGACCTTACCGGGGATAGCGTCATATCCTCCGTCTGCGAAAAATCTCTGCCACAGACCGCCGATGACTGCACCCATATCGGGCGAAGAATTGTTCGTTCTTGCGGTAAATCCCACGACCTTTGTTTCCTTTAATTCTACTGTTTCGTACTGCATTGCGCATACCTCCTTTTAGTGATACACACATTGTAACATATGAAATGTGACAACAGTCTGTCACGTTTCATATCTGCCGCAGATATTCTTCACAATAGCCGCAAATCCATTTCTGTATTCATCAGGCGAGACTATCTCGGCACTGTCTCCGAATGACAGAATATAGCGGTAAAACGTAGGTTCATCCTCCCATGTGAGAGTCATCAGAAAATCCCCGTTTTCATCAGCATGAAGCATATCCTTGCCGAATTCATCGATAAGCCGCCATTTCTGACTTCTGTCAAATCTGACCTGAGCCTCGATCTCGCCCTTTGTATGCCTCAGCTTGTCGCAGGTGTATTCGGGGACTTTCCTGTCTGCGCATTTTTCATCGGTCATTTTCAGTTCCGTCATCCTCGTCAGCTTGAACATACGGTAGTCTCCACGGTCGGTGCAGAATCCCCACACGTACCACGACGACCACTGAAACACAAGATGATAAGGCTCGATATTCCGCTGTGTTTCGCTGCTCGGTGAAAAATAGCTGAATGCAATGATATGCCGCTTTTCAATCGCCTGCTTTATCAGTTCTATCTTGTCTGCAACCGCCGATTTGTCCCAGCTTGCAAGGTCGATGATGATGTGATTGTCCGCATCCGCAGATGATCTGTCATCAGCCGAAAGCTTCTCCATCAGCCGGCGGTAGCGGTTCGTGCCGCTGACGCTGTCAAGGCTTTGAAGTCCGGACAGGATCGCCCTCATATCCTCGGAGGAAAGCAGGGTACGGTCCATCTTGTAGCCTTCCATCACCGAAATGCCGCCGCCCTGTCCCTGTTCTGCAAACACGGGGATCCCCGACTGATTCAGTGTCTCGATGTCACGAAGAATAGTCCGCCGTGACACCTCAAATTTTTCCGCAAGTTCGGCGGATGTGATCTTTTCTCTTTGCAGAAGTAAAGACAGTATGCCGATAAGCCTGTCGATTTTCAACGCTCTCCGCCTCCGTTCTCTCTGCGATGCAGATTGTATTTTCTCATGTATTCCACAGTCTTATGCAGGATCTCATAGTGATAGATCTTCTCCAGATTTGCGGCAAAATCCAGCCCATAGCGCTGCTGAAGATCCGCCAGAAGCTGACCTCGCACATCCTCATCGACGATTTTTCCGTCATCGATGATATCGTCAAAGGTCAGCTGCCGCTCTTCCTCTTCTCCCGTAAGATTGTAAAGCCCCGCACCGATCAGCCTGACAGGTCTCTGCTCCACCTGTTCGAGCATTCCGGAAGTCTCACGGAAAATCGTGACAGCCGAATCTGTCTGCGGTATCGTATGTGAACGTGAGATCTGCTTCATATCAGCGTATGTCAGCTTCAGCGTCACTCCTCTGCCCTGCAAGCCCACACGCTTTGCACGATGCTCAACGCAGAAGGCAAGGAGCACAAGTATATCACGCAAAACCGCATAATCCGACACATCCTTCTGGAACGTCACCTCACGCCCGATAGACTTTGCATCCTCGGGGCGGTAGGGCGTGACTTTACGGTCATCAATGCCGAAAGCGATCTGAGTTATCCACTGTCCGTGCTTTCCGCAAAGCCTTATGACCTCGTCCGTATTTTCACGGATATCACGGACTGTATGAATGCCCGCAGCGTGAAGCTTCTTCGCTGTTTTCGCACCCACAGTGTACAGCACACGCACATCACGGTCGATGATGAGATCTACAAACGCTTCCGGTGTGGGGATCTCAAAATACCCGTTGGGCTTTTTCTCCTCGCTGGCAGTCTTCGCCGCCGTCTTTGAGTAGGCCACTCCCACGGAACAGTTAAGCCCAAGTTCGTCTTTTGTACGCTGCTTTATGGTGTGAGCGAACTGCCGTGCGGTCTCCCAGTTTTTAGCGGTATCGGTAACATCGAGATAAGCCTCATCAAGTGCTATCGTCTGCGATGCAGAGGCATAGGTATTCCAGATCCTGTGAAGCTGTTCGGAAACTGCCTTGTACTTATAGAAATTGGGATGCATATATATCCCGTGAGGACAGCGGCGGTAGGCCTCTTTTATATTCATAGCGGAGCGGATGCCGTATTTTCGTGCTTCATAGCTGCAAGTCGCCACAACTCCTCGTTCATTTGGAAGCGAACCGATTATCAGCGGCTTCCCCCTCAGCCGAGGATCATCACGCATTTCCACAGATGCATAGAATGCATCCATATCCACATGAATTATAATCTGCTGCATTGCTCCGCCTCCTTTACATTGTTCTCCGACCGACTCCGGGATTTCCTTGTCAGCAATAGTTATTACGAATATTATACCACACTCTGTTACGCTGTGCAACAACGCAAAAACGGTCTCACCGATTTTTCGATGAGACCGTTTTCTGTCAGAACTTGTGAAGACAAATCCTTATTTATCTGTAAGCGGAAGCGAATCGTACCATGTTTCGACATCGCTCTTTGATGCACTTGCTGCAAAACGCTTTCCTGACAGCTGCTTTCCTATCGGCACAAGAGCGCCTATGTTCCTTTCGCTTGTACCGATACCGCTGCTTCCCGAAGTGCAGAACGGTATCACTGTCTTGTCGGAGAAGTCGTAGCTTTCGAGGAAGGTATCGATTATGCGAGGTTCCTGTCCCCACCATATAGGATATCCGAGGAATACTGTATCATAGCTGTCAAGTGATGCTATCGGTTCAGCTATCTCAGGACGGACGGTCTTGTCGTTCTGTTCCTGATTTGCACGGCATCCGGAATTGTTGTAGGCGATATCCTCGTCGGTATAGGGCACAGCCGCCTCTATGACATAACTGTCAGCGCCTGTTATATCAATAAGGTATTCTGCTATCTTTTCGGTATTGCCCGTGCGTGAGAAATACACAACGATAGTGTCATTGTCAGACTGAGTATCCGTACCCTTTCCGACTTTCTGCCTCATCAGGCAAAGATCGAAAACGTCCCAGACACCGTCGCCGTTGAGGTCGTAAGGCTTGCCGTCAAGATCTTCTTTTGCAGGTCTTCCAAGGAGAAAATCCTGAAGATTCTGAAGGTCATCAGCAGTAAATCTGACTGCACCCGTCGCTGCGGAAGCTGCGTCGGTCTGTGCTGTATCATGAGTATCGAATCCCGAAAGCGACGCAAACATTATTCCCGATGCTATGATGGATAAAAGTTTTTTCATGATATTCTCCTTTCAGATTTTATGGTTATATCTTCTGATTTCCTGTTGACCAGACGTGCTTTTCGTTCTTTTCAGCCGGCTTGTTCTGCGCCATTACACCTGCCAGCGAATGCGGAACATAGGGCTCCTCCAGATATGATATCTCATCAGCTGAAAGTTCAACATCCACAGCCTTTGCAGCTCCCTCTATGTGATGCATTTTTGTTGCGCCCACAACGGGAGATGTGACCTTTGTGAGAAGCCATGCAAGTGAGATCTCAGTCATTGACACGCCGTGCTTTTCAGCAAGTTCTGCCACTCGTCTGATGATGACTTCGTCCTGTTCCTTAGTGGCATCATACTTGAATTTTGCGTAGCTGTCCTCCTCGGCACGTTTTGAGGTCTCGCCGGGCAGACGTGCAAGACGTCCGCTTGCGAGTGCACTGTACGGAGTCATAGCGATGTTGTCCTCATTGCACAGCATAGCCATCTCCCTCTCCTCCTCACGGAAGATGAGATTATAATGTCCCTGCACGCTGACAAACTTTGCAAAGCCCTCCTTCTCAGCAAGAGCATTAGCCTTTGCAAGCTGCCATGCATAGCAGTTGGAAATTCCGATATAACGGGCTTTTCCAGCCCTGACTATACGGTTGAGACCATCCATGATGTCGTATACGGGAGTATTCCAGTCCCACATATGATATATGTAGAGGTCAACGTAGTCCATTCCTAAATTTTCGAGGCTCTTGTTTATCATGCGTTCGATATGCTGCTGACCTGTTATGCCTGCGGCAATATCCTCGGGAGTTCTCGGCAGGAATTTTGTAGCAACAACTACATCGTCACGCTTTGCAAAATCACGGAGCGCTCTGCCTACGTACTGTTCACTTGTGCCCGACTGATAACCTATAGCGGTATCGTAGAAGTTTACACCAAGGTCAAGTCCTCGCTTTATTATCTCACGGGAATGCTCTTCGTCAAGAGTCCATGAGTGCTGACCGTTTTTAGAGTCACCGAAGCCCATGCAGCCCATACATATCCTTGATACATTAAGGTCTGAATTTCCAAGTTTAGTGTACTTCATTTTTACCTCCCAGTAACTGCATAACGCAGGAATAAATTATCTCGTAAATACTGTGCATTCTGAATTTCATATTCGCCTCACGCATTGCGCTGAGCTGTTTTTCCGTCGCCACCGAATATGGATAGACTCCGAAAAGAAACGGAAAAAAGACGAAAATAAAGCTTTCGCAGTCCGTTTCCGGAAAGAATTTTCTCACGCACCCCCTGACAGCATCCAGTGAAGCGCCGTAAGCCACTTTGAATTCAGTCAGACGCTCGGGTCGTGAATTTTCCTCCATGTCGTAGTGATTCATCGCCAGCAGCTTCAGAAGCTGTTCGTGGCTTTCGAGAGAATGAGCGACGGCATACGCAAATTCATCGGCTGACATACTTTCATTATTCTCGGCAAGAGCATTCATTTCTGCTGCCCAGTTCTCGTATTCACGCTGCATCAGCGCAAGGAATATCTCCTCTTTCGTCTGAAAATAATTGTATATGGATGTACGTGTAAACGACGTAACAGCGCCAATTTCCTTGATAGTTATCTCCTTGAAGCTCATAGTCTGATAGAGCTTTTCACAGGCGTTGATTATCTCCTCTTTTCGTGAAGCTGTAAGTTCGGGTGATCCCTTAGGCATGAACACTTCCCCTTTCTTGATCATACAGACCGCATTGTGTTCTGACATCGTGTCACTATAGTTATTATAGCAATATTCTGACACAGCGTCAACGCTTTTTCCAAAAATAAAATATATTTCAGCATTTTGTACTATCCCACGCACTTGCAGATGTGATCATTGCACAATCGGAACATTCAGTAAAGCAATTACGGGATCACTTACAGTAAGATATCTGACAGCCTCATCAAAACTGCACTTTTATCCCACAAGTGAAATTGAGACAAAAATGCAGCTTTTTGGAACGAAAGGTTATTCTATGTCGGTTCATGATGCTGTATAATATAGTCAGAAGTAAACGCAGCGGAATATCCGTGATTCTTTTAAGAGGTGATATTATAATGAAAAAATTACTGTCATTGATGATGTCCTCCGCAATGCTTATGGGAACATTACCATTAGTCCCATTGCAGACAAATGCGGCAGGAAGTCAGTACGAATTTGAAGATGGTACTATCAGCAATTCCGGCGAAAACGAAGCCGAAATAATCTCAGTGAAAGGCGCCAGCGCAGGACAGGCTGTCGACCTTAAAGACGGCGGCAACACAGTAACGGTAAAAGTCAACGCCGCCGAGTCTGGTATGCACAGAATAACTCTCCGCTACTGCCAGCCATACGACGAGGACGGAAAATACCAGAACGTTATCGTAAATGGTAAAAATGCGGGTGAGATATTCTGTGAATACACAGGCGATGAGCAGTTCAGCACCGTCAGCATAAGCGCTGTGCTTAATCAAGGGGAAAACGATATTGCTGTTGAGGCATCATGGGGATGGACGATGATGGACTCACTGCTTATCGAAAAAGGGGATTTTTCAGCATATACGGGCGGCGGAAAGCTTTCAAACCCGAAAGCTTCCGCTCAGGCTCAGTCGCTTTACAACTTCCTGTGCGACACCTACGGCAATCATGTTATCTCAGGCCAGCAGGAGTCAACATGGATGGGAAGCGAAGATTATGAATTCGACATAATCAAAAACGCCAGCGGAAAATATCCTGCTCTCCGTGGACTTGACTACATGGGTGACGACTTTGCAGGCTGCAACCGCCGTGCAAAAAAGTGGTACGACAAAGGCGGTATCGTTACAATATGCTGGCACTGCGGAAGCAATTTCAGCGGCAGCCACACCGAAGCTATGAACAGTGACCTCAACTGGAGCGCAGCTCTCACTGAGGGTACTGCCGAATATAACGCTCTTATCGCAGGCATGGACAAGGGCGCAAAGGCACTTCAGGAACTCCAGAAACAGGGTGTCCCCGTTGTATGGAGACCATTCCACGAATTCGACGGAAAGTGGTTTTGGTGGGGCAAAGGCGGTGCCGAGAACTTCAAGAAGCTGTGGCGTATAATGTACGACCGCTATACCAATTACTGGGGTCTTGACAATCTTATCTGGAGCCTCGGCTACTGCGGAGATGTCAACGGAGGCTGGTACCCCGGTGACGAATATGTAGACATTATCGGTTCGGATACTTACGTAAACCACACCGAATCCCTTGCTCCAATGTACAGCAAGACCGCTCAGGTGGCAAACAAGCCCGTATGTCTCCATGAAAACGGACCTATACCGAATCCCGAAAAGATGAAAGCAGACGGTGCAAAGTGGCTGTGGTTCATGACATGGCATACATCTTTCATCGACAGCAATGAGTTCAACACTCCATCATATCTGAAACAGGTCTACAACAGCGATTATCTGCTCACTCTTGACGAGCTTCCTGATATCTACAACTACGGCAGCACTGCTCCATCAGAAAATACTGACCCTGTTTTTGAAATTGCCCCTGCAAAGGCTCTGAAAGGCGATATCAACGCCGACGGTCAGGTAAATGTTACTGATGCTGTGATACTCCAGAAATTCATCCTCTGAGACAAGTCCGCAAAGATAAGCGACGCAAAAGCCGCTGATATCTGTGAGGACGGCGTTATCGATATCTTCGATATGATACAGATGAAAAAGCTCCTCGTCAGCAATACAGGAAAAACTCCCGAAACTCCTCAGCCTCCTTCAGGTCAGCAGACTCAGCCCGAAACTCCCAAGTCATCATATAAATTTGAAGCAAACAAGAAGTACACCGAATACAATCCCTCTTACAAAAACAGCATACCGCAGGCAGGCACTATCGTGAAGGAGACCTACAACGGCATAAACGGCAGCAATGCGCTGAACGTATACCTCCCCTACGGCTATGACAAGAACAAGAAGTACAACGTATTCTACTTCATGCACGGCATGGGTGACAGCGAAAATTCACTGTTCTATAACGACAACGGCGAGATGCAGCGTGTATTCGACAACATGATAAAGAACGGTGATATCGAGCCAATGATAATCGTTACTCCTACATTCAACAAGGTAAGCGCTGATACATTCTACAATGCCGAGAATTTCTACAAGGAGTTCCGTGAAAGTGTTGTTCCTTTCGTTGAAGGCAAATACTCAACCTATGCAGCTTCAACTTCAAAGGAGGATATCGCAGCTTCAAGAATGCACAGAGCATACGGCGGTTTCTCAATGGGAAGCGTTTCCACATGGGCTGTATTTGAAAACTGCGTTGATATCGTGGGCTACTTCATGCCTATGAGCGGCGCTCATCACTGGGGCACAGGCAATCCCGACCCGTCAGCACTTGCCCGTGCAGTTGACAAGGCAGGACTGAAAAAGGATCAGTATTACATCATGTCAGCAACAGGTACAGACGACTTCGCATATTCAGTACTCGGACCGCAGATAGACGGCATGAAGAACCTTAGTCAGTTCGAGTATACATCAGATTTCTCAAAGGGTAATTTCTGGTTCATCCTCGCTAACGGCGGATCACACGGATGGTACTATGTAAGACAGTATATCTACAACTGCCTGCCATTCTTCTTCCGTCAATAATAATAAGCCTTATTCTCCCAAAGTATGGCTTGCAGAAACTCCGCATCACATCAGGTGCGGAGTTTCTTTAGGCAACACCGCACAAAACTTGTGCTGAATATGCGCCGACAGATTTTTCGTCAGATTGTATAGAAATTTCGCAGGCATACTGACGTATGTCAAGGGATTTCTGTGCAAGATGACGGAAAATATGTCCGCAGATTCAGTGCAAAGCCGTCAGGCGGGCTTTGTGCGGTGTTGCCTTAATGATGTCTTGACGTTGACAGACATTTAAGGTATAATCATTTCAAGGGGTGATATTATGGACAGTATCGGAAAAATAGCGGTCATAATCCCGCAGATAAGCAGCAATACCGAAACAGGCTTTCTCGATGCCATTCATACAAAAGCCAGCAAATACGGCTATGATACAATTATTATCTCGGGAGTGATAAACTACGTCGATCAGCACCTTGATCTCTCTTACAGCAAGGGGCAGATCAACATCTATGACCTCATTCTTCACGGTGATTTTGACGGATTTATATTTGAAGCCAATTCCTTTTGCAGTTCACGTCTTCGCAATAATATCACGGAATTGCTCCGCAGACGTGACATCCCATGCGTTGCCGTCAATTACGAACAGCCGTATTTCCCCGTAGTTTCGGCAGATGAAGAAATACAGCTCTACCTCTCCGCTATGCATCTGATAAAGCAGCACGGATGCAGAAAGCTTTACTGCATCGGCGGAAACAAGGACGATATCCCGTCTGAGAAACGCATCAGCGGTTTCCGCAAAGCTATGGCAGAATCTGCTCTCCCCTACGATGAAAAAGACATTTTCTACGGCAATTACTGGAGACAGGTCCCTCATCAGATAGCCCTCGACATCGCTGAAGGCAGGCTCGAAAAGCCCGACGGTATCGTCTGCGGCAGCGATATCATGGCGGTGGAACTTGTCCGCACTCTGAACGAAAACGGAGTCAGAGTTCCCGAAGATGTAAAGGTCACAGGCTGCGACGGAAATGTTATCTCGCAGAACGAACGTGTTACCGTTACTACCGTTGCAGGTCAGGAAAGACGCAACGGCACTCTCGCCATAAACAAGCTGCTTGAACTCATGGGCAATACCGTGACAGATGAGGATATTCCCCCGGAACTTGTCATCGGCGAAAGCTGCGGATGCGGAGATAACGGCGGATTACGCCGAAGCAGATGCCTGTCGGACATTCACGAATATTCGGGTACGGTGTTCAATATCCTCGAACAGCGCAAGACCAACAGTCACGGCGAAATGATACGCAGAATGTCAGAATGCAAGAATATCTACGACGTTATAGGCACATTCATAGGCTGCTGCTATATGATATCAACAGGCATAAAAGCAGAACTCTGTCTTTGCGATGACTGGTACAGAGACCTTGATGATCCGTCGGTATACCGCCGTGGAGGCCTACCCGACAATATGATACTTGCCATTGAAACCTGCTATGAAGGCGGCGAAAAAATGGTGAATTTCAAAACAAAGGACATCTTCCCGTCACTCAGCAAGCCTCATTCTCCCCGGCTGACAATGATAACCTCGCTTCACTACAAAGGACAGATCTTCGGATATGTGGGATTCACCTACAAAAAAGCTGTACACATAATCCTCGATGAGTTTTACACTAACTGGTGCGACGCTGCTGCAAGCGGTCTCAATACCGTTCAGAACAAGATGTACAAGGACTATGTGAACAACCGCATAGAGTCGCTTTCGGAATTTGCACCCGTTCTCGGCATCTACAACAAAAGAGGCCTTATCAACAAGCTGATGAATATGATAGCCGAAAACAGCAGCACTCATCTGTCGCTTACTCTCATCTCTTACATCAAGGAGGAGAGAGTACATTACAGTGTACCGCCCATCAATTCCATAGTAAACGCTATAAGGATCAGTGATGACAAGGCAGTCCTTGCAAGTATTGGCGACGGAATAATCGCCTTTGCGGCGTCCGATGAAGATAACAGCAGCACTGAAAATATGCTGACGGAGAACATAGCCGAATGGGTAAAGAATTCCTACAAGGGATCGGTCGAAATAAAACAGGAACGCATTGCCGCTGTTTCGTGCTCTGTCTCGCAGGCTGATATATTCAGCATCGAAAGCCTCATCAGCAGCGCAGAAGATAAGCTGAAAGGCAAGATCATCAGTCTCAGTTCCGGCATTTTCAGCTACAAGGACAGGTTCAATTCTCTGCGTGACGATATTTTCAGGCATCCCGAAAAAGAGTGGAATATCGAAGTGATCACACGCAGCATGGGCCTCAGCAAAAGCCATTTTCACAGGATATACAAGGAACTTTTCGATTCGAGCTGCAAGGACGATATCATAAACTCAAGGCTTAATAAAGCAAAATGGCTGCTGGAGAACACCTCTCTCACAGCAGCGCAGATATCGGAAGAATGCGGATATTCAAACTACAGTCACTTCATCAGGCAATTCACTTCAAGAACGGGACTTTCCCCTTCTGCATACCGCAAAACAAATGGGCAGAAAAGTAAGTGAAATGGGATAAAATGCCATTTACTGACGTCATTTTTTGGTGTATCATTATTACAGGAACAGAACATTTCTGCACTTCTATGTTCAATTCCGGAATATGCTTCGGGAAATGATTCCTTTAATTCCGAAGTTTTTCCTTACAGGGCGGACAGATCAGAAATCGCATCGGATAACCGATGCGATTTTGTCTTTTATTCATGAGCTGTTTTTGTATCTGTGGTTATTTCAGATACTTATTGTAGAAATCCGCAAGCTTGTCGAATGGGATTGCGTTCTTTTCACCGCCGTCGTAAAGATCGGTATGGGAAGCCCCCTCAATAACGAGAAACTCCTTGTTATCGGTGTATTTGCTGTCCCTGGTCATATTCTCAAATGCATCCTTGCCGAAATAGAATGAGTGAGCCTTGTCTCCGTGCATTATCATAACTGCTGAGCGTATCTCGTTGCTGTACTTCAGGATAGGCTGATTCATGAACGACATACAGCCGATAACATTCCATCCGCCGTTGGAATTAAGTGAACGTGGATGATAACCTCTTTCGGTCTTGTAGTAGCTGTGATAGTCCTTGACAAAGTAGGGAGCGTCTTCGGGGAGAGGGTCGATAACTCCGCCGCCGAGAGTATATTCTCCAGCCTTGTAGTCGGCAATTCGCTGAGCATTGAGAGCAGCTTTTTTCTCATAGCGCTTCTCCTCGCTGTCTTCGGAATCAAAGTAGCCGTTTGCGTTAACTCTTGTCATATCGTACATTGTGGAAGCTACAGAAGCCTTGATACGGGTATCAAGCGCCGCAGTATTCACAGCCATTCCTCCCCATCCGCAGATACCGAGAATACCGATGCGGTCTGGGTCGATGTTATCCTGCACTGAGAGGAAATCCACAGCAGCCATGAAGTCTTCGGTATTTATGTCAGGCGATGCCATATATCTTGGCTGACCGCCGCTTTCGCCTGTGAATGACGGGTCGAAGGCAATGGTAAGGAATCCACGCTTTGCAAGAGTCTGAGCATAAAGTCCGCTGCACTGTTCCTTGACAGCACCGAAAGGTCCGCATACTGCTATTGCAGGAAGCTTGCCGTTTGCATTTTCGGGCGTGTACATATCAGCCGCAAGTGTAATACCGTAGCGGTTATGGAAGGTCACTTTCCTGTGAGATACCTTGTCAGACTGAGGGAAAGTCTTATCCCATTCCTGTGTTAATGTGAGCATTTCTTCTTTCATATCATATACCTCCGTTTTTCTTCATAGTGTAGGTGAAATAGTCAAGGCAATCCAGCTGTGAAGTGTACCTGTGCATGTAGGATTACAATAGATGTGAGACAATTTACAAAAAAAGGTAGCGGAGCAGCATAGACCTGTGTTACAGTTAAGTTGCGAAGATAAAAGCAACAGGAGGTCAAGCTGATCCGCTATGAAT
>Ga0129307_1001584_pt1 | contig 22964 bp, 23 predicted proteins | sample P1105metagenome_FD_94437 | JGI IMG/M metagenome (GOLD analysis project Ga0129307, IMG submission 94437) | Capybara group fecal microbial communities from Wisconsin, USA - P1105 metagenome | ecosystem: Host-associated > Mammals > Digestive system > Large intestine > Fecal | place: USA: Wisconsin... | reverse complement strand
ATAGATCTTTTACTCGATGCCAACTCTCATGACGAAATGACTTCAGGACCTAATGGTGCGCCTATCGTATCAACTGGCAGCAAATTTGCAAATATAGGTGTAATCTTAATTGATAATAATAGGGATGAAACAACTAATGAATTCAATCCTGTAATTACCGATAAATTCCTTATAGATAAAAAAGACTACCAAAAGAACCTCGACGAGGACGATGCTATTAAAAAACTTATCAAACAAGCTGAGAATGGCGAATTTGATGATTTAGCAAAAGCAATTAACGCTGGTAAAGAAACAAATGAAGAGGATGAAGAGGATACAAGCGTTGTAAATGCTCTCGAAGAGCAAGCAGTTGTAGACGAGACTGTTGTAGACGAAACTATTGAGACTCCACAAACAGAAACACCAACTGTTGAGGACGACGCTGAAGTAGAACAGACTACAGATGCTCCATCTCTTGAAGAAAACACAGATGTTCAGCCAGACACAGAAGCTACAACTGACGATGTAGTAGAAAACGCTGAAGAAAACTAAATTATTTAATAAATAACAAAATCCCCAGACTTACGGATATCCAAAGTCTGGGGATTATTTAATTGCTTAATTACCTATCTTTACCATATACATAGGTTGCAAAATATATCACACTAGCCACTATCACTATCATAGGCCCTGTTGCCATATCGGTAAAGTAGGATACGAAAAGTCCCACCACGCCGGAAAAGATACTAAATATAATCGAAAAGTAAGTGTACTCTCTAAAGTTTTCAGATATGTTGCGGCTGCTGGCTGCTGGAAGTATCAACAGCGCATTGATAAGTAGGATTCCCACCCATTTTATTGAAAGCATAACCAAAAGAGCTATAAGCACAGCAAAGGCATTTTCCATTACACGGACAGAAATACTACGACTCTTAGCCAAAGTTGCATGAACGCTAATGGCTGTAAGTCTGTTGATGCTGATACACCAGAACAGTAAAATCACTGCAAATAGCACAATCAACTGGATTATTTCATTAAATGTAATAGAAAGAATGTCACCAACTAATATAGCTGAGTAATTGCTAAAACTTCCGCCTCTAGAAAGGATGGCCAAACCAAGTGCGGTAGCACAGCTGGCAAATACCGAAATCAATGTGTCAGAAGAGCTAAGGCCCTTTCTAGATATATAATTAAGAAGCAACGCAAAACATATTCCAAATATAATCATGGAAATAGTTGTATTACCTATTCCCATAATGACGCCTGCGGCTATGCCAGTTAGCGCAGAATGTCCCAATGCGTCACTAAAGTACGCCATTTTCTTTTGAACAATCATGGTTCCAACCATTCCAAACAATGGGGAAATCAAAAGAATTGCTATAGTAGCTCTTATCATGAAGGTATAGCTAAACATTTCATTAAACATTTTGGCCCACCTCCACATCTCCTACTGCCCCTTTACCAAATACATTTTTAAATGCCTCGGTTTCAAACACCTGCTTTGGTCGGCCTGCGGCAGTAACGGTCTTATCTATCAAAATAACATTGTCTGCATATTTATATACATAGTCCAGGTCATGACTTACCAATATGATTGCCAAATCGTGAGTCTCTTTAAGATATTCCATCTTTTCATAGAAGGCATCCATACCGTTTTTGTCTACACCGGAAACAGGCTCATCTAATAATAGAAGGTTTGGTGTATCATGAACTGCCATTGCAAGCAGCACTCTCTGAAGCTGTCCACCAGAAAGAGTGCCCACAGGCTGATCTATAAGCTCCGCCACGTCAAACTCTTCTAATGCTTCCTTTACATGAGCATATTCTTTCTTGCTTCGAATTAATATAGGAAGCTTTCCTGTAAACGCTTGGAACAAATCATATACAGAAAGCGGAGTATTTCTATCTATGTTAATGGCCTGTGGAACGTAACCAATCTTTAATCCTTGCATTGTTCCGTTCATCTTGTTTTTAAACTGGATATCGCCAGTGTATGGAACCTCTCCAAGGATAGCTCTGACAAGTGTTGATTTGCCGGCACCATTTCTACCAATGATAGCTGTCATCTGACCACAGTGCACATGCAAATTAATACCTGACAACACCTGCTGGTCGCCAAAGGCCACTCCTAAATCTATGAACTTAATGCAGTGGAATCCGCATGGGATGATTTTTTTCATATATTTGTTTTTCATGTTTTATACCATGTTTCCCTATTCTTTATTCCCCTTATCAAGAGCTTCCCTTCGCTAGGGTGGCAGATAATGCTAAAGCATTATCTCATCCCCCCAAGGGGAAGCCTAAAGCACACTTCGAATATTAGCGTAATTCTTATTAAGCACAGATATATAATCCATCTGCTCATACTGTCCATGAACCATAGTCTCTAAATAAACCACCTTGGCATCTGTCTGCTCAGTGATAAGCTTGCCCATTGCATTGCCATAATCGTACTCGGCAAGGACTACTTTCACGTCATTTTCCTTGATAGCTGATATAAATTCGCTAACTTCTCCAGCACTAACCTGACGTTCCTCATCCAAGTCCATGTCGGCAACCACATTTGCTCCGACAGAATCTACTGTGTATGCGAATGCTTCATGCAAAATAGCTATGTTGGCACCGGAAAGTTCCTTGTCCAATCCCTGCTTGTCCACTCGAGTTGATAAAATCTCGATATATCTCTTAGCATTTGCTTCGTATAAGGTACTATTCGAATCATCGATACTCTCAAGGCCTTCAGCAATAGCCTCTACCTGACCCATATGTAACAAATCGCTCATCCAAATATGACTATTAACACCATGGTCGTGGTGATGCTCCTGCCCCTGATGGTCAACCTCAGACTCCTCGTGTGATTCCTCTTTTATTGCGATATAGTCAGAATACTTAGGATTATGCTCTAAATATTCAAAGGTATCTATAATAGGAAGATTTGGATAAGCCTCCATAACATCCTCAAGGTATCCTTCCATACCTCCACCGTTTACCACTAGGACATCTGCCTTTGAAAGATTCTTCATATCCTCAGTAGTAAGGGTGTAGTCATGTAGGCAGCCTGTAGTAGGTTGAGAAAGATTCTGTACAGTGACACCCTCTGCGTCTCCCACCACATTTATAGTTGCAAGATATACAGGATTGCAGCTTGTCATGATAAGCAGATTGTCATCATTAGCCTCATTATTATTCTGTTTTACGTAAAAAAATGTGCCGCAAGTGCACACCACGGTTATTGAGATGAGCAGTAGCAGCACAAATAGTATTTTATTTCTTTTCATTTTCCCCTCATCAAAAGCTTCCCCAGTAGGGGAAGCCAATATAACTCTCTAAATGGAAACTAATCTAGGTCGTCCACATCATATAATGATGCTTCGTTTTCGATGACCTGATCAAGGAAATCCTGGATGGTATCCAACCCCTGTTTGGTTTGAGATGAAAAAGGAACAATAATCGTATCCTTATTTGCCCCCAAGCCCTCGCGAAGGATTTTGATATGCTTGTCTAACTGGCTTCGCTTAATCTTGTCCGCCTTGGTGGCAATGACAATTGGGTCGTAGCCAACATAATCCATCCACTCAAACATCTGCTTGTCGTTGGCAGATGGTGCATGACGAATGTCTACAAGCAAAAATACAGCTCGAATCTGTTCCGACGTGTTGAGGTAAGTCTCTATCATCTTGCCCCAAGCTTCTCGCTCCTTTTCAGAAGCCTTAGCAAAGCCATAGCCAGGAAGGTCCACCACATAAATTTCGTCGTTAATATTGTAGAAATTTATTGTCTGTGTCTTTCCTGGCTGAGCTGATACTCTTGCCAATGATTTGCGATTCATGACAGCATTTATAAGTGATGACTTGCCTACATTTGACTTACCTGCGAAAGCAACCTCTGGGAGGGTGTTCTTTGGAAGTGTAGATGTAGGCCCGCACACTGTTTCAAGATTACATGATCTTATGACCATTATGCACTCTTTTCCTTTTTATCTTCGATTGATACTACGCCGGAATCATCCTGCTTATCTACAAGAAGTAGATTGTTATCAACCATCTCTTTAGTAACTGTAATTTCTGTAATCGACTCGTCAGAAGGGACGTGATACATGTGATCCATCATAACACTTTCTACGATAGCACGAAGACCACGGGCACCAGTCTTTCTTTCGATTGACTTCTTAGCGATTTCTCTAAGAGCATCATCCTCAAACTCAAGCTTAACACCATCCATCTTGAACAACGCCTGGTACTGCTTGGTAAGAGAATTCTTTGGCTCGCGAAGGATTCTAATCATATCATCCTCTGTAAGCTCATTTAGGGAAACGTTGATTGGCACACGTCCGATAAACTCTGGAATCAAACCATACTTGATGAAATCCTGAGGAAGTGCCTGCTGTAAAAGCTCATCAACCTTTCTATTGTTCTTATCCTTAACATCAGCACCAAAACCGATAGCTGAACTATCTGTACGCTGAGAAATAATCTTTTCAAGTCCTTCGAAAGCACCACCACAAATGAACAAGATATTCTTGGTGTCGATAGCGATTGTCTCCTGCTGTGGATGCTTACGTCCACCCTGAGGAGGCACATTAGCTACTGTACCCTCGATAATCTTGAGGAGTGCCTGCTGCACGCCCTCACCAGAAACATCTCTAGTGATTGATACGTTTTCAGACTTCTTAGTTATTTTATCAATCTCGTCGATGTAGACGATACCGATTTCAGCCTTTTTGATATCAAAATCAGCTGCCTGGATAAGCTTGAGGAGGATATTTTCAACGTCCTCACCAACATAACCAGCCTCTGTAAGTGTTGTTGCATCTGCAATAGCAAATGGAACGCCAAGAACTCTAGCCAATGTCTGAGCCAAAAGTGTCTTACCAGAACCTGTTGGTCCAAGCATAAGAACGTTGCTCTTTTGAAGCTCTACATCGATATCCTCTGGATTGGCCATGATGCGCTTGTAATGATTATACACAGCAACTGAAAGGACCTTCTTAGCCTCATCCTGACCAATAACGTACTGATCAAGGAACTGCTTCATGTCCTCTGGCTTTTGAAGATTAATCTCAATTGAATCCCCATCTGCAGCAGGCGCAAAATCCTCGAGCTCTTCAAGAATTATCTCCTGACAAATGTCTACACATTCATCACATATAAACGCCCCATTTGGTCCAGCGATAAGCTTGCGAACCTGATTTTGAGTCTTTCCGCAGAAAGAGCAGCGAATTCTATCATCATTTCTTGCCATAATTACCTCTTTCAAATAAACACTTATACTAAGCACTAGCTAGTATATATATCGGCTATTTTGTCTTTTTAGTAATAATCTCGTCGATAAGACCGTAGTCAAGAGCTTCCTGTGCGTCTAACCAGTGGTCACGCTCTGTATCAAGGCATACCTGCTCGTATGGCTTTCCAGTGTTCTCTGCCAACATACGGTTTAACTTTTCTCTAGTCTTTAAAATGTTCTTTGCAGCGATTTCAATTTCAGTAGCCTGTCCCTTTGCTCCGCCAAGTGGCTGATGAATCATAACCTCAGAGTTTGGAAGTGCAAAACGCTTGCCCTTCTGTCCACCAGCTAAAAGGAATGCTCCCATTGAAGCTGCCATACCAATACAGATAGTTGAAACATCACACTTGATGTACTGCATTGTATCATAAATAGCCATACCAGCAGTTACACTACCGCCAGGGCTATTGATGTAAAGATGAATATCCTTGCTTGGGTCCTCTGACTCAAGGAAAAGAAGCTGAGCTACTGTAAGAGAAGCTGTAGTCTCGTTTACTTCCTCACCAAGGAATACGATACGATCCTTTAAAAGTCTTGAATAAATATCATAAGAACGCTCACCGCGAGAGTTCTGTTCAATAACATAAGGAATTGTTGCCATTTTAATCCTCCTAATGTAAAAAAATTCTGCGAACCATTCAAATCTGTAAAAATGAATAGTTAATAATACGCACGTAGCCCGAGCTAACGCCCAGGCTATCGTGTTAATTTCTTATAATTATAAGTGTTTTAAGGACCGCTGTCCTACATTTTACAAAAAGTTAATAATTATTTAACGAATAATCCTTGATTATTCTGCATCTGCCTTCTTTGTAGTCTTCTTGGCAGTAGTCTTCTTTGCTGGCTTCTCCTCAGAATCAGCAGCCTTCTTAGTAGTTGTCTTCTTAGTTGTAGTCTTTTTAGCTGGCTTCTTCTCTTCTGTAGCTTCCTCGTCAGCTGCCTTCTTTGTAGAAGACTTTCTAGCAGACTCCTTAACGTTGTCCATGATAAGCTGGATTGCCTTCTCAATAGCAATATCCTTCTTCATAGACTCTTTCTCGTTGTCGCCAACAAGATTCTTAAGCTGATCAAGCTCCATGCCATACTGCTTAGCCATCTCTTCAAGCTTAGCCTCAACATCAGCGTCAGCTGCTTCAATCTTCTCTTCCTTAACAATTGCCTCAAGTACAAGTGAAGACTGTGTACGTGCAAGTGCATCTGGACGAACCTGCTCACGGAATGCATCCATTGTCATGCCTGTGAACTGCATGTACTGCTGAAGTGAAAGACCCTGTCCCGCCATGTTGTTAGCGAAATCGTTAATCATGTTCTCTACCTGGTAATCTACCATTGCATCAGGAATTTCCATCTTAGAAGCCTCAACAACCTTTGCGATTGCTTCGTCTTCCTGTGCACGACGGCCTTCAGCCTTTTTATTGTTCTCAAGACGTTCCTTAACAGAAGCCTTGTACTCTTCTACTGTCTCAAACTCTGTTGTATCTGCAACATACTCGTCATCAAGCTTAGGAACATCCTTGCCCTTTACCTCATGGATGTGGCACTTGAATACTGCTGGCTTACCTGCAAGATCAGATGCCTGATAGTTCTCAGGGAATGTAACCTCAACCTCAACATCCTCACCAGCCTTGTGACCGATAAGCTGATTCTCGAAACCAGGAATGAATGAACCTGAACCAAGCTCAAGATCATAGTTCTCACCCTTGCCACCTTCGAATGCTACGCCATCAATGAAGCCTTCGAAATCGATAACAGTTGTATCACCCTTAGCAGCCTTGCCTGTCTTAGTAACTGTACGAGCAGCTCTCTCAAGCTCTGCCTTGATAGTGTTGTTAACCTCTGTTGCTGTAACCTTTGAATCAACCTTTGATACAGAAACACCCTTGTACTTGCCAAGCTTAACTTCTGGCTTAACAGCTACTGTAGCTGTGTAGATGAAGTCCTTGCCCTTCTCAAGCTGTGTAATATCAACCTGTGGCTGAGAAACAATATCAAGCTTTGACTCGTCATAAGCCTGTGGGTATGTCTCCTGCATGATAATATTAGCAGCGTCCTCATAGAAAATCTCTGCACCATACATCTTCTCGATCATGTGCTGAGGAACCTTGCCCTTTCTAAAGCCAGGAACAGAAATGCTGCCCTTCTGCTTGTTATATGCCTTTGTAATAGCCTTTTCGAGCTCAGCTGCGTCAACTGTGACTGTAAGCTTTGCCATGTTCTTCTCAAGATTTTCTACCTGTACGTTCATTTATCTTTTATTCCTCCTCTAAAATATCTTAATATCAGGTAAAATCAATCAGATGCTCTCGACTCCAAATGTTAATTAAGGAACACCTGACTTTCATTTAATTATCTGTCAACATAGACCAATGAATTATATCAGAACTACTCCTCATTTTCAATAGCAGAAATCATATCGATTCTAATCTGATGACGTCCACCGCTCTCAAATTCTGACTCTAAAAATGTCTTTACAATATCTTTAGCCAACTCAGGACCAACTACTCTTGCGCCAAATGCAATCATGTTGGCATTGTTGTGCTGACGAATAAGTCTTGCTGTGGTTGTCTCAGAACATACACCACATCTAATTCCCTTAATCTTGTTGGCCGCAAGGGAAATACCAACCCCTGTACCGCAAATAAGTACACCTAAATCAACTACGCCTGATGCAACCATCCTAGCCGCCTTAGCACCGTACTCTGGGTAGTGGCAGCTCTCGTTTGAATCAGTGCCGATGTTGATGACCTCGTGGCCAAGGCTCTCAATGTAAGCCTTTACTTCATTTTTAAGTTCCACCGCTGCGTGGTCATTTGCAATAACAATTTTCATTTCATTCTCCTTCCGCCTTCGCCCCCTGGAGGTGAAGCAATTTATCAGTATATATCATTCCTCTTAACATAATACTTCGAAAAATATTTACGCCTTCCGCTTTACTTAAGTGGAAGGGAGTCCGAAGGACCGGATGAGGTAATCTTGTGAATTCTGTACCCCATCAATATAAAAAACTCCAACACTCTCTTAAGAATAATCTGGATTTCTTCGTGCCACTTCTTAACTGGCTTGACCATCACAGAGCGAATACCTGCCCTGTTAGCCCCCCACACATCTGTGAGAATCTGATCACCTACAAAAATAGTGCTTGATTCATCTGTGCCCATTTGCTCCATGGCTTTCTTGTAGCCTGCAACCTTTGGTTTGCCTGCTTTATATATGTAGGAACAGTATGTGACAGCCTCTTTAAAGGTCTTAACTCTAGGCTCCTTGTTGTTGGATAAAAGTAGAGCCTGAAAACCAATTTCATTTAACTCTTTAAATAATTTAATAGCTCTGTCATCTGCAGGCGCATTGTGTGGAACCAAAGTGTTATCCACATCAAAAATAACTCCTCGATAACCTTGTTCATACAACTTTTTAAAATCAATTGAATAGGTACTATCAATATAGTCCATTGGATATAAATTACGCTTACTCATAGGCTCGATTTTAGCACAATAAAAGGAGCACATCAATTGATGTGCCCCGAAAAAACCACATTATTTTAAAGAGTAAAGTTTTCTGTACCTCTAACTGCAACGCTTTCAGTCTCCTGATTAGACTTGCCCTTAACAAAATACTGATAACGATGGATAACAGAATCCTTTTCCATATCACTGACTGCCTTCTTGACATCCAATGAATTAATATCACTGTCTGCGCCCTTAAGCTCGTGAACTTCACCTGGCTTGTACTGGCTTGCAAAGTCATATGCTCCAAATGTCTGAGCCTTACGAGCATTTGCAATGTCCTCTTCAGAGATTGAAGGCTTCTCCTGAACTGGAGTTACCTCAACTGGCTCTTCAATAGGAAGTGCGCCAAGCTCTTGTCTAATCCTTATTGAGTTTTGATCGTAAAACCCAATTGATGGGCGAATACCAGAAATGTTCATGTAATAATCTCCATATTTGCTTTCAATAAAAATATCGACACTAAAAGCAAATATTTAACCCCGCGATAACATTTATTCTCCTAACTACTTATCTAAAACTCGCTTTAACTCGTCCATGAACGTATTAACATCCTTGAACTCGCGATATACTGATGCAAAACGAACATAAGCAACTGGATCAACAGTCTCCAAATGTTCCATAACTATCTCACCAATTCTTGAACTAGGGATTTCCTTCTCCTCCAATGAGAAAATCTCTGTCTCAATCTCGTCTACTATCTTGGAAATCTGCGCTGCAGAAACCGGACGTTTACGACACGCAATAAGAACACCCTTCTCTATCTTTGTTCTGTCGTATGGCTCCCGATTGTTGTCCTTCTTGATAACTATAAGTGGAATTGTTTCCACCTTTTCGTAGGTGGTGAAACGCTTACCACACTCTGGACAAGAGCGGCGACGTCTAATAGAAGTATTATCATCTGCTGGTCTTGAGTCAATTACACTGGTATCTTGGCTACCACAAAATGGACACTTCATAAATTCCTCCCAAATGTAGTCCGCACTAAACTTCAGTTACACTTATAAAACTGAAATCAGTGCTCAATTTTTACGCACACAATATCTAGTGTTATTTTATCAGTTTACACAACAAAACGCAATAGATGATGTAGAAAGTACAAGGTAAAACGCAATACTTTCGACTAGTAATAATGCGCCTATTCCACATGCGTAATTCTCACATTATCAAAACCACCTGCGACATCTGCAAACGCGTATTCTTTGTCACTATCTAGGCCCTTAACAGGAATGTTTATATGTACAAGTAATCCTTCATCCGGATTGATGTGCCCCATAAATGGTTCATCAAAATCCAATGTTGCTTTTGCTATTTGTGCATTCTCATTATTAAACTTTAATCTTAAGTCACCATGCAATTCTTTTATTGGCTTATCTGACTTATTAACAAAAACTCCTACAGTCAATAGCGCTCGTTCAACATGTTGATAAATGCCCTTAATAAACACAAAGTTTATTGTATTGTCAACATAAGAAAGATTAACTCTATTAAGTTCCTCTTCAATACTATTAACTTCCTTAGCAGTATCAGCGTCTTCGAGCTGAGCTTTATGTGCATTTGCGACAACAATTTTTATTGCCATAATATACCTCTCTATTAATTAAACTGATTTTGGATGCTAGCAACAATTGAATTGATAAGGGATTCTAAATGACCAATTATTGGATCGCAAGCATATGCTTTGTTTTCCCATTCGCAACGCGCTGTGTTTAACCTATCCATATTCTCATCTAAATTATCTATCACTATTTGATAACCACTCAACAGATTTACACCTGCTGCCTGATATTTATTTTTAAATAAATCGCCCTTAAACGAATCATAATCTTCATATATAAATGTTTTAACATCACTACGATAATTCTTAATAGTAGCTTTGTCATTAGACATTCTATCATATATAGCTTTTATCTTTGCCGCAGTATCTAGATACCTTTGCTTTTCCTCTCTTTTAGCCTTTAATTGTGCTCTTAGAGATGATAAATCAAACAATATTTCTCCCTCCTTTTTTCATCAACTAGTATTACTAGCTAGTAATTCTTCCTATGTTTTTGGTAATAAAAGCTTTTTTAGGATTATCTGGATTGTAGCTGACATTTGCTATACTACCAACTTTTGTTTCACCCATAACCGCATATTTCTTTTGACCGACGGGCAAAAATCCCACCTTAACAGTTGTACACTTTAGCTTAATACTCTCTGACACTTCATATCTTACTCCATCAACAAAGTATTCAACTGTAATGATAGTTGGAAGATCTATCCCCTTATCTTTAAGTTTTATAATAGTTCCATCAACATTTGCTATACACTTCTTCTGGTATTCAAAAAACATGTTACTATATCCACACTCCTTATTATTGACTAAATATCTCCTTTAACATTAGCGCCAATCATACCATTAACAGAATTTACCCGTGTTATCTGTAATGAAAGCTTTTTAATATTGTCCGGATTGTAACTAATATCAACTCATTTTACCTACATTATTAGTTATGAATGCCTTTTTAGGATTATCTGGATTGTAGCTGACGTCAACTACATCGCCAACCTTCACTACACCCATTACTGGTCTTTGTCTTTGACCTATTGGAAGGAACCCTATCTTAATCCATTCATTCTTAAGCTTAATAGTCTCTTTAATTTCATACTCAATACCATCTATTTCATATGCTACAGAGATTACTGTAGGTTCTTCAATTCCTAAACTACGCTTATTAGTAACTATTCCTGTTGTTGATGCCGTGCATTTCTTTTTGTTTGTAATCATTAACAAATCCTCCTATAGCGTGTAAAATATATTAGATATTAGTATGTTACCATTCGGAATTAATATAAAAAGTAGGTACTGTAACCTGTGCTTCCAAATCCAGCCCAAGGCCCAATTTAACCTTTACCGTAGTTGAATTAATATTTACATATTCAGTTTCAATAGCCGTTTTGCTCTCAGCCCACGCCGCGGCGCTGCCGCCTAATGTACCGCCCGCTTTCACTTTAAAGCCAAACAGCGGCACTTTTTCACCTGTTACTGAATCTTTCGTAGTAACATCTAAAAAACTAACTCCCAAGTTAGCATTTGCCGAAGCAACCGTTGCACTTGCATCAAATCCAACTGCAAATTCGCCATCGTCTTCAAATTCACATGCGACTTTCCCGTTAGCACACAATACCTTAACTTCGCCCTTTACAAAGGCATTTATTTCATCTGAACCAAGGACAACCGTTCCATTTGCATTTAAAAGCCCTACCTTGGCATCAACCCTGAAGCCTTTATAATCATCAGAAAAGCCCGCTTTAGCCTCGCCCTCAGCATATCCTACTTTTATCTCAGCCTCAGCTCTCAAATAATCTGTAAACTGTGCATATCCGTTAGCTGATGCAACGGCAGCTTTACCTTTTGCAAACGCCGTACCATCTTCCACACCGCATTCGCCTTCAGCAGTAAGGACTTTGTAGCCAGCATAAGCGTATACATTGGAACATAGTCCCACTGCCCATTGATCCTCAAGCAACGTTGTTTCGCCCGCCTCATAGGCAAAAGGATCTTCCTGAAGTTTTAGATAAAGCTCAACATTTCCCGCTTTATAAAACCACCCCTGAGAATCAATATAATTCAACTTGTCAGCATTGATTGTTCCATCCTCATTATAGCAATATTGCATCATGCTATTAATAAAGGTTTTAAGCTTTGTAATCCTTTCAAGGAGCTCATTGGCCAATTCTAATGACTCATCATCAACAGCATACAATCCCTCACGGATTTCCTTCAACGAAGTACGTGTCGCAGAATAATTGTCATTAACTTCATATACTTCTAGCGGCTTAATACTAATGTATTGCCTAGCCAAATCAATAACATCTCGAAGTTCTTGTTTGGAATCATCAAAAATCTGCTCCTTTTCATCAAGTGCCTCTTTGATGTAATCTAGATTATATTCTCGCACTCGACCATCTATAGTATTTTCATATTGATAGAAAGCCTCTGTGATAACTTGAATAACCATTGTAATGTCTGAAACAATATCCATCATTTCAGTCATAATATTTATTGAGCCATTTGTTAAATACCCCTTAAACGAATCTGCTGCATCTCCTCGAAAATAATTTGTCTTTGATAGCTTAAAAGTATTTTTGTATGCTTCATACAATGTATCTATTACTGATGTACCATATGTATTAATTGCTTCATACATTTCTACAAGCGACTCATTTTTAAGATATAAAATTCCATTTTCCGCCATGATTCGCTCCTTATTTTCCTGTTATTAACTGTCCAAGCGTTTTGTCAGCCATATCCTCATCTAACTTCATCCAACTAGCTCTTATTTGTTTCATGCTAGAAGTATCTTTATCCATAAGTTTACCAAATTGCTGAACCATTGCGTTAAACTCTGTAATACACTCTAAGTATTTATCTATACACTTTAGAATCAATTCGCCTTCATCCGGCTTATAGACAACATCTTTTATATTGGCGGCGTCAGAATCATATTTATCAATTTGTTCCTGAAATTTCTTAGGATCTAAAAAAACCTTAGCCATTACTATACCGCCTTCCTAAGAACCACTTGCGCCTCTGTCTTTTTGCAATCAGATTTAGCACACATTTCATTAAACATGTCATATGTACAGCTATCAATAAACTCAATATATTGGTCAACAGATATACCAATAGTCATAAGTCTTGCAGATTTAATTGCAAAATGTCTTGGATTGTGTTCCATCATAAGCAAATATTCGCATAATAACTGCTTTTTATTTAATTCATATTGCTTCTCGTCTGTAAAAAGTAATGAATTTTTAAACGCCTTTAGTTCAGGTGATGTAAATATGATGCTTGCATCAAAATCATCTACCCAAATGTCAACTTCATCTCCGCCAATAAGTTCAGAGAACATCTCAACGATATATTGCTTGGTGAAATTGGTAACATCTTTATTGATAAAATCAAATGTTTCAATAATAATATTGTATTCTTCTCTTGCCACATTCATGATATGAGCATCCTGTCTATAAAATGGATTAAACTCATGTGCAGCAACCATTATGCTATCTACATATTGGTCCTCATACTTTTCAAATTCAATCTTTGAAAAATCTATTTTACTGGTATCTCCCGTAATAAAGACTTTTATATTGCTAGGGATTACCAGATGTTCTGCATTGTCTACAAACTCTTCATATGTTATGGTCTCAATATCTTTTACAAGACTATTCAAAGTGAAACCTTTATTTAGCTCTGCAAACTCATAACCTTTAAATCTACCTCTAAACTCTCCATCCTTGAATGCTTGCACAAAGCCATCCATAGTTTGCAACTTGGCAAACTCAAATAACTCACTATCAAATTCATGTCCAAAGAGCAATTCCATTGCATAGTTTACATTCTCTACATAACTATCTGGTTTACTGCAAAATGATATAACTGATGCTCCTTGAAAAACATTAAAATAGCAGTTGTCCATTTTCCCAGAAAGTCTTAAATAATTAAATAGCACATTGTAAAACGCATAGTTTGCAGTAAATAAAGAATCACCATTAATCAGATAATTCCTAGTTGTGTAACCGCCTAAAAAACTAATTGCTCCATAAATTAGACCATCCTCATACCTATAGTTGTTGATTTCGATCTGTGTCTTTTGTTTTGTTCTCATATTGCATTTCTCCCTTCACCTAAAAAGTTTGTTTTAACAAGAATTAATTGTAATCGACCATTCATTATTCAATTTGAGTACCTATGATTGTTTGCCCGCATAAAACAATCCATAGTGTAACAATTCACAATTAATTCATATTTGTCCTCTTGTTGATAATGATTATAATACCAAAATCCTAAAAAATAAAGTGCACTTTTTGCTAAAATATGCGCTTTTTTGCCAAAATCAAATTAAATCACAAAAAAATTTGATTAATCGTCTAGTTTCTTTTTACTACTCTTATTATCTTCCAAATTCCACTACAACGCCCGAGTAGAGCCTTTGCGGCTAAATTAAAACACTAAAAAAACACCTAGGTAGGTATCAAGCTCTGAGTGTTGTCTGAGGGGCACGTGTTTGTGCCCCGGGACAATATCTCAGGCTTGAGACCGTAACCTAGGTGTTACTAAGCCTTTTATTTTAGCTGTAGAGATCTACGAGCTTCTGCAAGTGAGCATAACGCTCCTTAGCTGTCTCTTCATTAAGTGCGAAGAGTCTTTCAGCACGCTCTGGGAATGCCTTTGTAAGACGAGAGTAACGTGTCTCGTTTGCAAGGAAGTCCTGATACTTGCTGAAGTCACCTTCCTTAGAAGTAAGAGTAAATGGATTCTTGCCTTCCTTCTTAAGGTCTGGGTTGAATGAGAAGAGGTTCCAGTAACCTGCGTTAACAGCTGCCTTCATCTCATCCTGGCAGTGGTTCATACCACCCTTAACACCGTGAAGCTCACATGGAGCATAACCGATGATAAGTGAAGGTCCGTTGTAAGCCTCAGCCTCTGCAAGAACCTTAACTGCCTGTGCCATGTTAGCACCAAGTGCGATCTGAGCTACATATACATAACCGTATGACATAGCGATTTCAGAAAGAGACTTCTTAGACATCTCTTTACCTGATGCAGCGAACTGGCAAACCTCACCGATGTTAGAAGCCTTAGAAGCCTGTCCACCAGTGTTAGAGTACATCTCTGTATCGAATACCATAACGTTAACGTTCTCACCAGAAGCAAGTACGTGATCAAGACCGCCGAATCCGATATCGTATGCCCAACCGTCACCACCGAAGATCCATACAGACTTCTTAGCGAGGTAATCTTTAAGAGCAAGTGCTGCCTTAGCGTCCTCAGAACCGTTCTTCTCAAGCTCAGCTACGAGTACGTCAGTTGCTGCACCGTTCTCCTTTGTGCTGTTCTTTGTCTCTTCGAACTTAGCGAATGCTGCCTTAAGGTCTGCTGAACCAGCCTCTGCTGCCTTTGCTGCTGCCTCGATAGCACGCTCACGAAGGTACTTCTGACCAACCTGCATACCTAAACCATGCTGTGCGTTGTCCTCGAAGAGTGAGTTACACCATGCTGGACCCTTCTTAGAATCCTTGTTAACTGTGAATGGTGATGTAGCTGCAGGACCACCCCAAATTGAAGAACATCCTGTAGCGTTTGAAATATACATATGCTCACCAAAGAGCTGTGTGATAAGTCTTGCGTATGAAGTCTCAGCACAACCTGCACATGATCCTGAGAACTCAAGGAGTGGCTGATTGAACTGTGAGCCCTTAACTGTAAGGTCAGAGCCTGCTGCTTCCTTACGTCCAACGTTAGCTACTAAGTAGTTGAATACTGGCTGCTCGTCTGCCTCGTCTGCCTGTGGAACCATTGTGATAGCACCAACTGGACAAACTGTTGTACACTCGCCGCATCCCATACAGTCAAGTGGAGATACTGACATTGTGTACTTGTACTCTGAAGCCTTTGGCTTTGTATCAGCAAGCTTGATGTTTGCTGGAGCTGCCTTAACCTCGTCCTCAGAAAGCATGAATGGACGGATTGTAGCGTGTGAACATACAAATGCACACTGGTTACACTGGATACACTTCTCAGCATCCCATGTAGGAACTGTTACAGCTGTACCTCTCTTCTCGTATGCAGCTGCACCAAGCTCGAACTGTCCGTTTGGATTGTCGATGAATGCAGATACAGGAAGTGAGTCACCATCCATCTTAGAGATAGGCTCAAGGAGGTTCTTAACCATCTTAACAACCTCTGGTCTACCCTGAAGCTCTGGCTTAGCAGCATCTGGAGCTGGGTTCTTCCAAGAATCTGGAACGTTTACTTTATGCACAGCATCAACACCAGCGTCGATAGCGTTGTAGTTCATCTGAACAACATCGTCACCCTTCTTGCCGTATGACTTCTTAGCAGCTGCCTTCATGTACTCAACAGCCTGGTCGATTGGCATTACGTCAGCAAGCTTGAAGAAAGCTGACTGAAGGATTGTGTTTGTACGCTTACCCATACCAATTTCGATAGCCTTATCGATAGCATTGATTGTGTAAAGCTGAATGTTGTTGTCAGCAATGTACTTCTTTGCTTCAGCGTTAAGGTGCTGCTCGAGCTCCTCATCTGTCCACTGGCAGTTGATCATGAATACACCGCCTGGCTTAACGTCCTGAGCCATCTTCATGCCCTGTGTAACGTAAGCTGGGTTGTGGCAAGCAACGAAGTCTGCCTGATTAATATAGTAAGGAGACTTGATTGGGTTGTCACCAAATCTCAAGTGAGAAATTGTAACACCACCAGTCTTCTTTGAATCATACTGGAAGTATGCCTGGATGTACTTATCTGTGTGGTCACCGATGATCTTTGTAGAGTTCTTGTTAGCACCTACAGTACCGTCACCGCCGAGACCCCAGAACTTGCACTCCTTAGTACCAGGAGCTGATGTAATAGGAGCTGGCTTAACCTCTGGAAGTGAAAGGTTAGTAACATCATCAACAATACCGATTGTGAATCTAGCCTTTGGAGCATCCTTCTCGAGCTCTTTGTATACAGCGAATACTGATGAAGGTGGAGTATCCTTTGAACCAAGACCATATCTACCACCACAAATTGTAATATCGTTAAGACCTGCTTCACGAAGTGTTGTAGCAACATCAAGGTAAAGTGGATCAGCAAGAGCACCTGGCTCCTTTGTACGATCAAGGATAGCAATCTTCTTTGCTGTCTTTGGAAGTGCAGCAAGGAATGCCTCTGATGACCAAGGTCTGTAAAGACGAACCTTAAGTACACCAACCTTCTCTCCGTGAGCGTTAAGGTAATCAATAACCTCTTCTGCTACGTCGTTGATAGAACCCATAGCGATGATGATTCTATCTGCATCAGCAGCACCATAGTAGTTGAAAAGCTTGTAATCTGTACCAAGCTTTGCATTTACCTTGTCCATGTACTTCTGAACAACTGCTGGGAAATTATCGTAAGCTGTGTTGCAAGCTTCTCTATGCTGGAAGAAAACGTCTCCGTTTTCGTGTGAACCGCGCATTGTAGGATGCTCTGGATTAAGTGCACGAGCTCTGAACTCGTTGATAGCATCCATGTTAACCATCTCTTTAAGATCTGCGTAATCCCACTTCTCAATCTTCTGGATTTCGTGTGATGTACGGAAACCATCGAAGAAGTTAAGAACTGGTACCTTACCCTCGATAGCTGCAAGGTGAGCTACAGGAGCAAGATCCATAACTTCCTGTGGATTTGTCTCAGCGAGCATAGCGAAACCTGTCTGACGACAAGCATATACGTCTGAGTGATCACCAAAGATGTTAAGTGACTGTGTAGCAACTGTACGAGCTGATACATCGAATACACAAGGAAGCTGCTCAGCAGCAATCTTGTACATATTAGGGATCATAAGAAGAAGACCCTGTGAAGCTGTAAATGTAGTTGTGAGTGCACCTGCACCAAGTGAACCGTGAACGGCACCTGCAGCACCTGCCTCAGACTCCATCTCTACAACCTGTACCTGATTTCCAAAAATATTTTCAAGGCCTGCTGCTGACCACTGGTCAACGAAATCGGCCATTGGGCTAGATGGTGTAATAGGATAAATAGCAGCAACGTCTGTAAACGCGTAAGCAACGTGTGCTGCAGCCTGATTACCATCCATAGACTGTTTTGCTCTTGGCATTTCTAATTCCTCCTTTTATATAGGACATTTCAAGTTACTTGGGACGAGAAAAAACGATGTTAATTACCGCATATTATATGAAGTAAAAAATCTCAAAAAAAATAACCGGTACTCATCCCCGCAATGTCGTGATTTTATAATAGAACTATTGATAAAAAAATTCAATAAATCTAAGGCCCATTTCTGTTCATTTTGGAGTACAAAATTGTTAAATTTGTATGTACTAACTTGAGTTCGTCTAATAAAACTATAACATTTGTCTAAAAATATTGGAAGAATTGTTAAAAAATTCGCAAACAACGGACAAATGTCCGCCTTAGAATTACACGTCAAAAAATATGTAAAAACCAACAAAAAAATCAGCATATTTCTTTATTATCACTCATTGACAATACTTACTTTGTTAAATATAATTTTAAAAAATTTACAGTCAATCAAAGAAAGAGAGGTTACGTTATGGCATCGATTATCGGTGATGGTATTACTTTCGACGACGTCTTACTGGTTCCTCAGTATTCGGAAGTAACTCCAAATCTTATCAATCTTCACACACATCTTACTAAAAAAATTGAACTCAATATTCCTATGATGAGTGCAGCCATGGATACTGTTACAGAATCCCGCATGGCAATCGCTATGGCACGTCAGGGTGGTATCGGTATCATTCACAAGAATATGTCTATCGAGGCTCAGGCCGAAGAGGTAGACAGAGTTAAACGTTCAGAAAATGGCGTTATCACAGATCCTTTTTCTCTAGGACCTAACAACACACTTGCAGAGGCAGACGAGCTCATGGGCAAGTTCAGAATTTCTGGTGTCCCTATTACTAAGGAAGATGGCACACTTATTGGAATTATCACCAATCGTGACCTCAAATTCGAAACAGATTTTTCTAAGAAAATAAGTGAGTCAATGACAGCCGAAGGTCTTATCACTGCAAAGGAAGGCATATCTTTAGAAGAGGCAAAGGCAATTCTTGCAAAGTCTCGCAAAGAAAAACTTCCTATTGTTGATGATCAGTTCAAGCTCAAGGGACTTATCACTATCAAAGATATTGAAAAGCAAATTAAATATCCAAACGCTGCAAAGGACGATCAGGGTAGACTTCTCTGTGGTGCAGGCGTTGGTATCACAGGCAATATGATGGAGCGTGTTGATGCTCTTGTAGATGCTCAGGTAGACGTTATTGTTATGGACTCTGCTCACGGACATTCTAAAAACATCCTTGATGCAGTTAAAAAAGTTAAGGCAAAGTATCCTGACCTTCAGGTTATCGCCGGAAACATCGCCACAGGCGAAGCTACTAAGGCTCTTATCGAGGCTGGCGCTGATGCAGTTAAAGTTGGTATCGGACCTGGTTCTATCTGTACAACTCGTGTTGTTGCAGGTATCGGTGTTCCTCAGATATCAGCTATTATGGAGTGCTACGAGGTAGCAAAGACTTACGGTGTGCCAATCATCGCTGATGGTGGTATCAAGTACTCTGGTGATATGACTAAGGCTCTTGCAGCTGGTGGTTCAGTTTGTATGATGGGTTCAATGTTCGCAGGTTGCGACGAGGCTCCTGGTTCATTCGAGCTTTTCCAGGGACGTAAGTACAAGGTATACCGTGGTATGGGTTCTCTTGCAGCTATGGAAAATGGTTCTAAGGATCGTTACTTCCAGGAAGGTGCTAAGAAACTTGTTCCAGAAGGTGTCGAAGGACGTGTTGCTTACAAGGGAAGCCTTGAGGATGTTATCTTCCAGCTCATCGGAGGTATCCGTTCAGGTATGGGTTACTGTGGTTGCCCTACTATCCCTGAGCTTCAGGAGCGCGGCAAGTTCGTAAAGATTTCCGCTGCTTCACTTAAGGAGTCACATCCACATGACATCCACATCACAAAAGAAGCACCAAACTATTCTGTAGAAGGATAATAAAATATACAACTAACCCCCGAGTTACGCTCTCAATCCTGAGGATACTCCGCTCGACCAAAACGTCTCGCTTGAGTACTCCTCAGAGGTTGATAGCTACTCGGGGGTTTCCTTTATCTCTTTAATTTATCCTTCTACAGAATAAGTTTTCTAACCGTTATAGTTTGACAGGAACTGGCGGGTGCGTTCATTAGCAGGGTTGTCGATAACTTGTGCAGGTGTTCCCTGCTCTGCTATTACGCCCCCATCCATAAATATTATTTCGTCCGAAACATCTTTAGCAAATCCTATCTCGTGAGTAACGATAATCATTGTTGTGTGATTATCAGCAAGCTCACGGATAACCTTTAATACCTCGCCTGTAAGCTCTGGATCAAGAGCAGAAGTAGGCTCGTCAAAGCAAAGTATATCCGGCTGAAGTGCCAGTGCCCTTGCAATGGCAACTCGCTGCTGCTGTCCTCCCGAAAGCTGATGAGGATAGTTGTTTAGTCTATCTGAAAGCCCCATCTTATCAAGAAGTATCTTGCCATTCTCACGGATTTGCTCTATGTCCTTATCCTTACCCTCAAGCTTAGGAGCAAGGATTACATTTTCCAAAGCTGTGTACTGTGGAAAGAGATTGAACTGCTGGAAAACCATTCCAAAATGCAAACGCTTCTCTCTTAAATCCTCGCCCTTTTTGTGGCCTACAGCCCCGTCAAACAACAGGTTGCCGTTGACTGTAATTGTGCCTGCGTCAGGTGTCTCCAAGAAATTTAAGCATCTGAGAAGTGTTGTCTTTCCAGAGCCTGAGCTACCAATGATAGACAGCGTCTGTCCCTTTTCCATATTAAAAGAAATGCCCTTTAATATTTCTGTATTATCAAATTTCTTTCTTAAATTGTTTACTTCTAATATTGCCATATATTACCTCGTGGTCAGCTGTGTTGACAGTTTTAGGATTCATGCAAAAATTACTTGAAGAAATCCAGCTTCTTTTCTATGTATCCAAAAAGCAAAGTCAGCAAGCCGCTGAAAATCAGATAGAAGGCTCCTGTGTAAAACAGTGGCCAAATAATACCTGCACTCTTTATAAAGCGCTCGCCCTCCCAAATAATCTCGTAAAAAGCGATAACTCTGGCAAGAGAAGTATCCTTTACCAAAGTAATAACCTCGTTTGAAATAGGAGGTACGATTCTTTTAACAACCTGAAGCAGGATGATTTTGAAGAATGTCTGAGTTTTGGTAAGGCCCAAAACTGCGGCAGCCTCGTACTGCCCCTTTGAAATGGATTGAATTCCACCTCTGAAAATCTCACTGAAATAGCAGGCATAGTTGATTACAAATGCCACCAAAGCCGCTGTAAATCTTCCACCATCTCCTGAGCCCCAAACATTCATCCCAAGGAATATTCCCGGTCCATAGAAAATGATAAGCAACTGCAGCATCAATGGGGTGCCGCGAACCACCCAGATGATAAATCTGATTGGAAGTCTCACCACCGGGCTTTTGCTCATGGAACCAAAGCTTATGATTAATCCCAATGGCAGTGAAAATAATAAAGTTAATGAAAATAATTTGAGGGTTCCGAGGAACCCTTCAAATAAAGATAATGTAACTGCGCTAAACATAAATTTCCCTTTTATTACTGTGCGATAATTGCGTCCTGAACTCCGTACTTGTTTGCGATTTCCTTCATGCTGCCATCTGCGTACATTTCTGCAAACTGACCATCAATGTATGCTGCCAAGTCAGAACCCTTTCGGCATCCTACGCCATATTCTTCAGTTGTAAGCTCTACAGTGTGTGCTAAATCAGGATAGCTTGTACCATCGCCAATCATTGCACCTGCCATCAAAAGGTCGATGATGCAGGCATCTGATGTGCCGGCAGAAACTTCCATGATTGCATCAGCCTGAGACTTTACAGCGATGTAATCAAAGCCGTTCTCCTCAGCTGCTGCCTCGCCTGCAGAACCAGACTCTACTGCGTAGCTAAGCTTTGAAGCAGCGTCAACGTCCCTTACTGAATCAGCATCCTTGGCATTTACAACTACAACCTGTGCGTTGTTAAGGTAAGCCTTGGTGCACTCCATAGAATTGGTAACCTCAGGAGTAAGTGTCATACCATTCCAAACAACGTCGATAGATTTATTCTCAAGCTCTAAAATCTTGTTGTCCCAGTCAATCTCAACAAACTCTACCTCTACACCAAGGGACTCAGCAACGGCCTTTGCCATATCAGCATCAAAACCAATCCACTCACCGCCATCATCCTTGTAGTCCATAGGCTCGAAATCTGTTATACCAACAACAAGCTTTCCTTTATCCTTAATGTATTCTAAATCGCTCTCTGCGGCCTCCTCTTTGACATCAGCCTTGGCATCTGTAGCCTTATCAGCAGAAGTGCCACAAGCCACAAAGCTAACCATCATGATAAATGTCATCATACCTGCAATTATTTTTTTATTCATTTTCTGTCTCGTATAATTCAATCCCAAGTTAGTAGCCTATCTATGAGATTAAGTATACTTTCCTTCCTATTATGTCAAGCCCTAAATCCTTTATTTTCAAGGCTTCTACAACTAAGATATCCTCAAAGTACAGGAGGAATGGTGCTGAACAGTCATTGTATCTTGTACTGAATAGCTGATTTT
>Ga0129307_1001583_pt1 | contig 22972 bp, 19 predicted proteins | sample P1105metagenome_FD_94437 | JGI IMG/M metagenome (GOLD analysis project Ga0129307, IMG submission 94437) | Capybara group fecal microbial communities from Wisconsin, USA - P1105 metagenome | ecosystem: Host-associated > Mammals > Digestive system > Large intestine > Fecal | place: USA: Wisconsin... | reverse complement strand
TCGTCAGGGGGACGCTGTCCCCCTCATTCACCCCCTGCAAGGGAGATAACATCCCCCTTGACCCCGGAATGCCGCCTTCGGCGGTTTTTTATTATTTATTTAAAAGTAAACGCTGTTGCCGTGGCTATTCATTTCCAATGCTTGAAAGTTATGCAATAATGTGCTATAATGATATTGACAAATTAATAACAGGAGGAATAATATGACAACAACAGAACAGCAGTATCTCAGCGGAGAACGTGCGCTTTTCCGTGCTTCTGACATGAAGATAACAGATACGATCTTTGACGACGGAGAATCTCCCCTGAAACACAGCAGCAATATCATCCTTGAAAATTCTATGTTCAAATGGAAATATCCGCTATGGTACAGCAAGAATATCACAATGAACAACTGCTCGATCTTCACCATGGGACGTGCAGGCATCTGGTACACTGACGATATAACCGTAAAAAATACCGTGATCGAAGCGCCTAAGAATTTCCGCCGCTGCCACGGTGTAAATCTTGAAAATGTGACTTTTTCAGACGCAGCCGAAACTCTATGGGAATGCGATAACGTAACTCTCGGTTCTGTCTCGGCAAAAGGTGATTATTTCGCTATGAACTCACAGAACATGACCGTCAGCGGCCTGAAACTTACCGGCAATTACAGCTTCGACGGGTGCAGGAACATAACTGTGAAGGATTCAGTACTGCTTTCAAAGGACGCTTTCTGGAACTGCAAGAACGTAACAGTGGAAAACTCCTTTATCTCGGGAGAATACTTCGGCTGGAACTCCGAAAATATCACACTCGTCAACTGCACAGTTGAAAGCCTTCAGGGATTCTGCTTCATAAAGGGCCTCACTATGAAGAACTGCAAACTGATAAATACTACTCTTGCATTTGAGTATTCCGATGTTGATGCTGAGATAACAAGCCATATCGACAGCGTGAAGAATCCCTCAAGCGGCATGATCCGTGCAAAGTCCATCGGAGAACTCATAATGGAGAGCGACAGGATCGATCCGTCAAAAACCACTATTATCACAGAGGAGAAGCAATGAAATACGATTTTGATTCAATTACCGACAGAAGCGGTACATTTGCGCTTAAATGGGAGGTTTCGGATAACGAACTTCCTATGTGGGTGGCTGATATGGATTTCCGCACAGCACCTGAAATAATCACCGCACTTACCGAACGTGCACAGCATGGCATATTCGGCTACACAGATATCCCCGACGAATGGTATGAGGCATACATCAGCTGGTGGAAAGAACGCCACGGCATCGAATATAAAAAAAGTCAGCTCATATTCAGCACTGGCGTTATTCCCATTATTTCAAGCTGCGTAAGAAAGCTTACCACTCCTGCCGAGAATGTGCTGATAATGACGCCTGTGTACAACATCTTCTTCAACTGCATCAGGAACAACGGCAGAAATATCGTGCAGTTTCCACTTGACTATGACGGCAGCAGCTACAGCATAGACATGAAAAAGCTTGAAGAAAAACTTGCAGATCCACAGACCACTCTGATGCTGCTTTGCAATCCGCATAATCCTGTGGGAAAAATATGGGACAGGGATACCCTTGCAAAAATAGGCGAACTTGCTTATGATAACGGTGTTACCGTCATTTCCGATGAGATACACTGCGATATCACCGATCCGGGACGCAGTTATGTGCCCTTTGCTTCTGTGTCAGAAAAATGCCGTGAGAACTGCGTAGTGTGTATTTCCCCTACAAAAGCTTTCAACCTTGCAGGAATCCAGACTTCAGCGGCTGTTGTACCTGACAACAGGCTGAGGCATAAAGTTTGGCGTGCACTCAATACCGATGAAGTTGCCGAACCCAATGCCTTTGCTGTTCAGGCTGCTGTGACAGCGTTCAATAAGGGCGGACAATGGCTGGATGAACTGAGAGATTATCTTTACAGCAGTAAGCAGATAGTTGCCGACTTCATCAGGGATGAAATCCCCGAAATAAAGCTTATCTCCTCAGAAGCAACATATCTTCTCTGGCTGGACTGTTCGGCAGTCACAGATGATTCCTCAGTGCTTGCAGCTCACATCAGAAGCAAAACAGGTCTGTTTCTCTCCAAAGGCAAGCAGTACGGCATCGGCGGTGAACGCTTCCTGAGAATGAACATCGCCTGCCCGAAAGAGATGCTGAAAGACGGCCTCAACCGCCTGAGAGACGGCATCCGCACATTCACTGACAATGAGTGAGATAATTACTGAAAGCACCTCGCTTTGGAGGCTTACAAAGAATGTCATCAAGCTTGGCATCCCTGCGATACTTGCTGAAATAACCTCAGTCATCATGCAGTACATCGACGCCGCAATGGTGGGAAGTCTCGGCAAGGAAGGAACTGCCGCAATAGGTCTGGTCAGTACATCTACATGGCTTATCGGCGGGCTGTGCATATCGGCAGCTATGGGATTCTCGGTTCAGGTCGCCCATCTCATCGGCGCAGGCAAGGAAACCGAAGCGAGAAATGTTCTAAGGCAGTCGCTTATCGTATCACTTTTTTTCGGTGTCATTCTCTCCGCAGCTGCTGCATTGCTGAGCGGTATCCTCCCCGAATGGCTGGGCGGCGAAGAAAAGATACTGCGTGACGCATCGGCTTATTTCTTCATATTCGCCCTGACTCTGCCTTTCGAGCAGCTGAGAATGGTTTCGGCACAGATGCTGCAATGCAGCGGAAATATTAAAACTCCCAGTATGCTGAATATAGTGCTGTGCTTACTGGATGTCATTTTCAATTTCTTTTTCATTTTCCCGACGAGGACTGTCACCCTGCCGCTTCTCGGTACAGAATTCACAGCGATCGGCGCAGGTCTCGGAGTTAAAGGTGCGGCACTTGGAACATCTCTTTCCGAGGTGACCATAGCGCTTGCTATGACATTTTTCCTGCTGTTCCGCTCTGAGAAGCTTTCACTCAGACACGGCGGAAGCTGGAAACTGCGGCGGAAATGCATCTCCAATGCGCTTCGGATATCTCTCCCCGCAGCCTTTGAACATACGGCTACCTGCGGCGCATATGTTGCCGCCACAAAAATAATCGCTCCCCTCGGAAGCACTGCCATAGCAGCAAACTCACTTGCGGTAACTGCCGAAAGCTTCTGCTATATGCCGGGATACGGTACAGGCACTGCCGCAACAACTCTCATAGGTCAGAGCATAGGAGCGAAACGTCAGGACCTTGCAAAAAAGTATGCATTTATTACTATAGCCGTAGGCACCGGTATAATGACCGCTGCCGCTGTGCTGATGTATTTTGCCGCTCCGTGGATATTCTCCCTGCTCACTTCTTCAGCTGAAGTAAGGCAGCTCGGAGTGAAAGTTCTCAGGATAGAAGCATTTGCAGAGCCCCTTTACGCCGCATCCATCGTATGCTCGGGAGTTCTGAGAGGTGCAGGCGATACACTCGCTCCGAGCATAATAAACCTTGTCAGTATGTGGGGCGTAAGAATAGTTCTGTCACTTATACTCGTTTCCGGCATGGGACTTATCGGCATCTGGCTCGCTATGGCAATAGAGCTGTGCTGCCGTGGGATACTTATGCTTATCCGTACCATAAACGGAAAATGGCTGAACCGCAGATACGTTTCTTCATAATAAGGTAAAATAACAAGTCCCCGTTTTAACCTCGGTACTCATATAGAAACTTTATACGCATTTATCGGGGGAAACCTTTCTGAGGAAAGGTTCTCCCCCGAACCCCCTTCCAAAGACTTTTAATAGAATTTTGCCCCATAGAGGGCGCTCCTTTCAAGACTTGAAAAACGTTAGTTGTTTTGGAGCGCCCTCTATGGGGCAAAATTAATAGTCTTGGGAAACAGATTTGAGAAGATCCTTCTTCAAAATGTCTACCTCAATAATACATATAAAACTTCTTTATCAGTACCGCCATTAAAACGGGGACTTGTTATTTACCTCTTTTTCAGAGCCCTGATCTCTTCAGGTTCTTCCGGCTGATAAGTCAGCCACATACAAGCTGTTTTTACCGATATCACCGAAAAAGCTGCCATCATTGCAGCGGCTAAGGAGCCGAGTTTTACGGATAAAGAATAAAGTCTGCTTTTCATTGTTATTCCCCCTTTCAATCAAAAAATCCGTTATTCTGCTGCATTCCGCACACAGCCGAGAATGAGCATGAGAGCAAGAGCTGTCCACGCTGCTGCAAATACGTAAAAGAATCTATTGATGTTGAAGCAGAGCATTGCAGCAGCAATAAGCTCTTCCGCAAGAAGTATCAGTCTCGCCTTCCTTCTGTAATTCTTTTGCTCCGCAGAGTCAAGGGGCTTGTTTTTGCTGCTTACCGGCGACATTACCGTGATCACTGCCGCTGCCGCAGCTGACATGATGTATAATACCATTCCCATTTTCTCCGCTGATGCTATCATAAAAAGTGAACCTGTCAGAAGCAGCATAGAAAACAGACAGCACCTCTGCGGAGTGCCTGCATGAAACCCGCCTGCATATATCCTCAGGATAATATATGCAGCTGTAAACACGAATGTTTCCGCAAGCATTCCCGTCAGTGCACCGATTAGCGCAAAAAGTGCAAGATTAAAAAGAGTATCGAGAATGTATGTCATTCCCCATATGTACACTGTTTTCCGCTGTTCATCGGCTGCTCCGTGAATTATCAGAGCTGTTACAGCTTTTTCAGCTGTTTTTGCGAACATCGTTTTTCCTCTCTTCAGTTAATGTGATCGATCCATGGCTGAGCAATGTTCCGTGCCCTTGATCGTATAATACCATATTTCGCTTCAATCAACGCTTTTATGGTACAAAATGTAAGCTTTAACGGTACGGGATGCAGCGGAGATTCATTCGCTGCTGTTGTACATCACTACTGTTGTTCTGTAGCGGCTGCCTGTACGTGAATTGCTGAGTTTTCCGTTATATTTCTGAAGCGCATTTTTCACGCTGAGCAGACCTATCCCGTGTTCCTGACCATCGTAAGTTCTTCTGAAATCAGGATCAAATGTATTCTCTATGTCTATCCTGATAATGCCCTTGCTGTAGATCATGGAAACATTCAGTATGCGCTCGGATGTGTTTTTCAGCGCATACACTGCATTATCCATAAGGTTGCCGAGAATTATGGTGATGTCAAAAGATGATATGTTCAGCACAGAAGGTATCTCAGCTTTGTAGCTTATTTCTGCTCCTGCTTCGGATGCAAGAGTAAGTTCGTAATTCATCAGGCAGTCGATATCATTGTTGCCCGTCCTGGAAAACTCCTTGCTCTCGGTTATGGCACCTTCAAGCTGGCAGAGATAATCCTGTAATGGCTTGTTGCTGCAATAACATGACAGCTCCCTGAGCTTATTGAGATGCTTGCGGAAATCATGTCGGAGGAATCGCATTTTCTCCTGTGATTCGCTCATTACCGTCAGCTGATCCTTGTAATAGCCGTTCAGTGTCTCGATTATTTTCAGTCGGTATCTTGTCTCCCACTGAGTCTGTTCAAGATTGTAGATATAGAAGTTCAGGAAATTGATACACAGAAGCACCAGTACAATAAGACTTGCGTGCTCTGAACTGTCGTCGACTGTCAGAAGCCCGATAAGGATAGTACCTGCGGCCGTAAATATCAGGAACCATGAATACTTTGAATGGAACGGAAGCTCCGATCTGTTGCAGATGTAATGCCTGAAAAGCGAAGACAGTATCAATACCGTTATTCCTTGTAATAGTCCGCTTTCAGAGATAATGTTCTCCCCTGCCAGCGTCACTGCCGCCCAGTCAGTGAACATACAGACCGCACACGAGGAAACCGCTCCGAAAAGCTTTTTCATAATATAGTTTTCGTATTGAAGTGATATCAGCAGAGGCGATATTATGTTCAATGCTATATTCAGCATTGGTTCACCTGATATAAGCCATCCCACTGTGCTGATGAAAAAATATGCCGTATAGGTAAGATGTTTGATAATGCCGCTGAGCTTTGATCTGCCCAGAAATGAATCAAGAAATATGTATATTGCATAGACGTGTATTATATTCGACGTGATATAAAGCAATACATTCATGACACCGACCTCAGATGCCCGCAAGTCTGTCACGGACATAGCTCTGACATCCACGGCTTATGTAAAGCCCCGAATCATCAGTAAGGCGCACAATTTTAGCCGTCGCATCAATTATGTGATCGATATTCACGTATACTCCCCGTGAGATACAGATAAAGCGCTCCTTGTCATCACGGATTATATCTGATATCTTACCGTATGATGAGAATTCTCCTCTTTTTGTGTGGAAGATGGCTTTTTTCCTGTTGCTCTCAAGATACAGCACCTCGCTGCTTCGTATCCTGTGCCTGATGTTGTCAAGAGTGTACTCCAGAAAAGTATCGGAGCATCCGTAATAATCCATGTAAGAAAGCATACATCTGCGGAACTCCGCTTCTTTTATGGGCTTTATAAGGAACTCGATCGGATGTATGCGGAAAAGCTCCATTGCGTGATTTTCCACAGATGATATGAATACGATCTGTGTATCGTAGTTCTTCATCTTTCTTCTCAGCATTGTACCGAATTCGGTTCCGTTCATGCCTGAGAATTCGATATCCAGAAATATCAGGTCGTATCTGCTGCCTTTGTTTATCTTGTCAGCAAGTTCTTCGCAGGAAGAAAAGAATTCGGACTGGATATCGTAATCATAGTTCATCTCGAATCTGCTCAGCAAAAGCTGCATTTTTTCGTGTATCGACAGATCATCGTCTGCCACTGCTATCTTAATCATATTTCCTCCAAAATAATTTCCATTTCTCTCATTCGTTTTTTCTTATCTCAATAACTGCATTATAGCAAACAAAAAGGTTAAAATCAATAGCTGTTTAAATCATTTTACGGTATTTACATATTTTTTATCATATTAAACTCAGTGATTGTGAAATAATAACTCATATAAATAATGTATCTTGTCGGTTTTTGTCGAATATTATCATAGAATTAGCTGTCCCGTTATAATTATATTCCTCACAGCCAACATATAAGCAGTGTCTGTCATCGGCATTATGTATAAATGATTATTTTAATATTTGTAAGATCATACAATTAGCACCTCGTTCACAGCTTATTATTTGAATTTTTTGATGAGATGTGTTATAATAAATGAAGTGCAGGATCATGGATTTTCGTCTGCACTCACAGATAAAAAGGAGATGGTAACTTATGAACAGCAGTAAACTTTACAGAAGATTGATTTCCGCAGTTATACCTTTCACACTCGCACTCAGTGCCGCAGAAATGTACTGTCTTCCTGCTTCAGCAGCAGATGCTTCAAATGATAATATAGACGCCTTACTTTCTCTCAGTGAAGCAGAGAACGGAAAGATCAACGGCGATCTGAAAATAAAGAATAACAACAGCTTCGACATAGATAATATTGATCTGACTGTCACTATCCCGGACGGATATGACAAGGATCAATCAAAGCTTTTCCCCGAAAAGACCGAGATCATCAAAAGCGGTGAGGAATTCTCCTTTCAGGCTGAATTTATAAAACCTACGGAAGATGACGGACAGGTCTGGGGACCGAACTTCGGTTCTGGCGGAAAAAATTCACGCAGCAGCAGATCGGGAGCTTTTACTTCCGATGAAAACGACAGAGGAGGTTCCTACCTTCTCACACTTAACAGAGCCAAAAACAACAGTTCTTCAAACAGTTCCGACAAGTCCGGCAATAATACCAAGGATTCCAAAAACTCGTCGGGCACTCCTTCCACAGGCGATAATTTCCCGCTGAAGACCATTGCAGCTGTTATGGCAGCAGCAGGCGGTGGAATCGCTTTATGTATCAGAACTAAAAACGGCAGAAAGGTCATGGCTCTCATCGTATGTACTGCCGTTTGCGGAAGTGCAGCTGCTCCCCGTTTCAATGTCCGTGCAGATGAAGAAGAAACCACTGCTCAGACTGAAACTACCACGACCGAGCCGCAGTATGAAGTTCACACATTTGAGATACAGGAAACTATCAATGTTGATAATCAGGACTGCACCGTAAAGGTGACTCTCACCTACATTTATCCCACAGGCGAACAGACTACCTCAGGCGCTGTTTTCGATGTAAATGATTCCGTTCTCGACAACAGAACAGGTACATATTACCTCTTCAGCAAGCTTACCAATATCGGCGGTTCGCTCAGTCAGTACAAAGACCTGAGCAGCGTTTCATATACCATTGCCGATAAAAATGAAAACGAGCTGATGAGCGGTGATCTTGAAGCTGACGATACATGGAATATCGATGATCCGGGATTCGTTGTGGGAGAAAATACTCTTACTCTCTCCATGAAATTTGAAGACGGCTCATCCGAAGAAGAGACCATAAAGATCAACAACCTCTGCGAAGAGAATATGAGCTCCATAGACGCAGATAAGGAAGATTCCGACGAGGACGGCATACTCAACTTCATTGAGGATATCTACCACACCGATAAGGAGAATCCCGATACCGACGGCGACGGACTTACCGACGGCGATGAGATAAACATTCTCGGCACTGATCCGCTGAAAAAGGATTCTGACGGCAACGAAAAGGACGATAACGAAGAAGACGCCGATAATGACGGCATCTCCAACTATGACGAGATCTATGTTCACTTTACAAGTCCCGTTTCTGCTGATACAGACGGTGACGGTATCTCGGACAATGACGAGATAAACAAGTACAAGACCTCCCCTGTCAGCACAGATACTGACGGTGACAAGGCAAGCGACGCATGGGAGATCAGAAATAAACTCGATCCGCTGAAGGCCGACGAGGATTTCGGCGATCTTATCCCCGACGAAAGCATCGTAAAATGCGAAGATGAGAATGTCAAGATATTCCCTGTTATCGACGAGGTATACCTCACCGAGAATATTCCGGGATATATGGGTATCGAGCCGTTCCGCATACAGCTTGATGACGAGAAAAAGGCAAAGCTGACAATCCCGCTGGAAGAGCTTGATATCCCGAAGGAGAAGGTCCCTGCACTGTATTACTACGATGCAGCTGCAAAGAAGCTCGTGGAAACTGAACTGAAGCTTGTCAGGGAAGACAGTGACGAAGAATACAGAAAGCCTGTAAGCTCCGAGACTGAAATATCAAAGAGCGGCACCTACATAGTTCTCGATAAGCACTGCTTCTGCGATGAGATCGTTCAGGAGGACACAGAGAATGAAAAATCCGACTCTGACAAAAAGGATAAAGACAAAACCAAAGAAAATAATAACAGCGTTGACATATTCCTTGTAACTGACTGTAAGGACAATAGCGGTGAAAATAACGAAAACACAGACGATGCGCCTTCAAAGCTTACGGTAAAAACTTACACAGGACAACTTAACAATAAGCGTCCTGCGGCAATAGTAAAGTTTACCGCAATCAAGGATAAGCCGTCTGCCGCAAAAGAAACGCACGAATAATCACTTGTCTCAGCAGGCTGTTTACGGCCTGCTGTTGCTTTTTATGAGGACTGAACCATGATCATTAACAATGCCGGTTACGACCACTGCCATGATGCAGATTTTTTCATCGAGCGCCCTGAAGGAAGCGGAGACAATCTCCTTCTGCTGCTGAAAACCGATACCATCTTTACCATAGACGGCAAGGATATCCTTGTACCGTCAGGCTCGGCATTTCTGTACCCAAAAGGAAGACCGCAGTATTACAGATGTCTGAAAGGTCAGGTTTTCGCTAACGACTGGGTACACTTCGATTTTGAATCTGACGAGGAAAAAGAGGAATTCCTTTCGCTGGCTATCCCCACGGAAAAGGCTATCCCTATGAATATCCTCTTCCTCAGCTACTGTATCAAATCCATAGTCTATGAGAATTATTCCGCCAATCCATGCAGAAAAATGAGTACTGACTGCTTCATGAAGCTGATATTCATAAAGCTCCACGAAAGTCTCATCTTCCAGGAAGAAATAATCCCCGACACTCAGTATGAGATGCTTTCCACTATCAGGAACAAGATCTACAGCAAGCCATTCGAGCACCGCAATGTTGATTTTGCCGCCCATGAAGTAAGAATGAGCCGATCTGCATTTCAGCGGGCATATAAGAAAAGTTTCGGAGTCACATTCATCGAGGATCTGAACAACAGCCGCCTGACTTATGCGGAGATGCTCCTGACGACAACTGACCTTCCTATCGACGATATCGCTTCACTCAGCGGATACAAGACTTATGTTCACTTCAACAGGAAATTCAAGGAGAAAAACGGGATCACTCCTTCCGAATTCAAAAAACGAATCAAAAAGTAATACAACAAGCACAATAGGTTATTGAACTTTCTTTCTCGTTTTGATAGAATTAATATCAGAAAACGTGGACTAATCCACAGATTGAGAGGGAAAAATTATGAAAAAAAGCACATTCAGAAGATGTGCAGCTGTTCTTGCAGCCTGCACTATCATGTCTTCAGCTATGCCCGTTTCTTCTTTACAGGTATCAGCTGCAGGCAATCTCATAAGCAACTCAACTTTTGAATCAGGTGTAAAGGACTGGGGCACTTACAAGGAAAGCGGCGGAAAATGTTCTCTCAAAGCTGAGGACGGCAAGCTCGCTCTCACAGTTTCAGATGTGGGCAAGGTAAACTACGCTGTTCAGGTATTCTACGATATCCTTCCTCTTTATCAGAATGGTGTTTACCGCCTCAAGTACGATATCTCATGTACTACCGACCGTTTCGTTGAAGGTATGATCCAGATGAACGGCGGCGACTACAGAGCTTACACATGGAAGGGCCTTAACCTTACTTCTGCTCCTCAGACCGTTGATTATGAGTTCACCATGGAAGACGAAACAGATATCATGGCTAAACTCGTTTTCAACTGCGGTATCCAGGAGAAATATGAAGGTGTTCTTCCCGAGCATACTATCTACATCGACAACGTATCGCTTGAGCTTGTGGACGACAGCAAGGTTGACTATAATGCTAACCGCCCATACGCTCCTTCAATAAATATCAATCAGGTCGGTTACAGACCAAACAGCAAGAAGACTGCTGTTTTCCGTGACGTGACAAATCAGTCCGAATTCTCTGTTGTGAACGCTGATACCAAGGAAAAGGTATTCACAGGCAAGCTCGAAAACAGAACTGAAAACAAGAGTGCCGGCGAAACAAACTACACAGGCGATTTCTCATCTGTTACTGCTCCCGGAAAGTACTACATTTCCTGCGATGGTCTCGATAATTCATACACATTCGAGATCGGCGACAAGGTTTACAGCAATCTCCTCGACGACAGCGTAAGAATGCTCTACTTACAGCGCTGCGGCGTTAAGGTAGATGACAGCGAATTCGGTCACGCTGCCTGCCACACAAGCATGGCTACTGTATACGGCACAAACAATAAGATCGATGTCAGCGGCGGTTGGCACGATGCAGGCGACTACGGCCGTTATGTAGTTCCTGCTGCTAAGGCTGTTGCTGATCTTCTCTACGCATATCAGGCAACTCCTGATCTTTACTCAGACAACATCAACATCCCCGAAAGCGGAAACGGTGTTCCCGATATTCTGGACGAAGCACGTTTCGAGCTTGAATGGATGATGAAGATGCAGGCTCAGGACGGCGGTGCTTACCACAAGGTATCATGCGCTACATTCCCGGGCTATGTAATGCCTACAGCAGAAACAGGCGAACTCATCGTTACTCCTGTAAGCTCAACTGCTACAGCTGACTTCTGTGCTTCTATGGCACTTGCTGCTGAATTCTACGAGAAGTACGACAAGGACTTCGCTAAGAAGTGCATGGATGCTGCTGAAAAATCATGGGCATGGCTCCAGGCTAATCCTAATTTCGTATTCAAGAACCCTGAGGATATCGTTACAGGCGAATACGGCGACAGATCAGACAAAGACGAGCGCTACTGGGCTGCTGCTCAGATGTACCGTGCTACAGGCGATGAGAAGTATCTCTCCGCTCTCGGTATCGCTTCAACAGGTCTTGACTGGTCAACTGTCGGCGACTACGGCAATATCGCTCTCATCACAATGAACGGCATCGACAAGAACTCTTCAGCTTATACAAACGCTAAGAACGCTGTTATAAAGCAGGCTGATAAAATGGCCGGCAATGTAAACAGCTCACCATACGGCTCACCTATCACAACTTACAACTGGGGCAGCAATATGACAATCGCTAACGCAGGTATCATATTCGGTCTTGCTCAGCAGCTCACAGGTGACGCAAGCTACGGTCTCGCTGCTCAGGCACAGCTCAACTACCTCCTCGGTACTAACCCTGTTGCTACCAGCTTTGTTTCAGGCTACGGTACAGTTTCACCTGAGAATCCTCACCACCGTCCTTCTATGGCTGTAGGTCACGCTATGAAGGGAATGCTGGCAGGCGGCGTTAACGAGAATCTCGAAGACAGCGCTGCTAAGGCTTACTGCAAGGAACTCCCCCCTGCTAAGTGCTTCATCGATAATTCAGAGAGCTATTCCACAAACGAGATAACCATTTACTGGAATTCTCCTCTTACATACCTGATCTCTCTTACTGATCCTTCAGTAAAGCAGCAGCAGGAAGAAGTTGTAACAACTACTACAACCGAGACAACAACAACAACAACTACTACTACTGAGTCAGCTACAACTACTACAGAATCTGCAACAACTACAACTGAGGCTTCAACTTCAACAGAGGCTCCTGTAACCGAAACAACTACTGTTACATCATCTACAGGCAATGTTACTCTCTGGGGCGATGCTAACTGTGACGGTATCGTTGATATCTCTGACGCTGTTATAATCATGCAGTCACTCTCCAACCCAAGCAAATTCGGCAGAAACGGCAATGACGAGCACCACATTACAGCTCAGGGCGAACTTAACGGCGACGTTAACGAAAACGGCAACGGCATTACAAACGCTGATGCTCTCGCTATCCAGAAGTATCTGCTGAATCTTATCGGAAATCTTCCAGAGTGATCCCACTTCTGATACGGTAAGTATCATCAGATCTGATACTTACCATGAAAGCTCCGGCTTATCCTTTCTTGGCTGCGCCATTAATTAAGAACCTGTCCACATAGGGATTCATGCACGTCTTTTCGTCAAATTTTGCCGGTAACTGCGTTAAGGCAACACCGCACAAAGCCCGCCTGACGGCTTTGCACTGAATCTGCGGACATATTTTCCGTCATCTTGCACAGAAATCCCTTGACATACGATAGTATGCCTGCTGAATTTCTATACAATCTGACGAAAAAATCTGTCGGCGCATCTTCAGCACAAGATTTGTGCGGTGTTGCCTTAAAAATCCTTGAAGGGCGACAGCCCGTCGGCGGATTTTTGCCTTGCCACCGACAAAATTATGCCTGAAAATCCGTACATTCACCCTATGTGGACAGGTTCTAAATATCAATAGCGTACCTTTTGAGAATAAGTCTTTCCATTTCTCTTGAAAAAACTTTCGATCAGTTCTGTTATTCAGGCTGAACGAAAGTTTTTTCATTTTTGTGTTGATTTTACTCTGTTTTAGTTGTATAATATGATTAAGATAATCCCTCTTGCCAATCGCTTTACGTTGATAATACACAGACACAAAGGAGAAAGACATATGAAACGATCATTTAAAGCCGCTTCGATTCTTACTGTGGCATTGCTGTTATCTATGCCTGCATCTGTAACTGCGGATGCGGAAAGCTCAGGCTATCATTCGCAGTCTTCCATCAGCTTTAATTATCCATACGATAAGGCTGATCTTTCGCTGTGGCAATATAAAGTTCTTGACAGCCTTGACGGTGTTTATGATAAGCCCTGCATTGAACTGACACACTGTTCTTCCACCGATAAAACAATCGTTGTTCCTTCGGAAATAGAGGGGCTTCCTGTCGTAAGTCTCGGACAAGGCGTTTTTTCATCTGATCCATATCTTGAAGAGTCTACCATATATTTTCCTGACAGTTTGCAGCACTTTGACAGCAATTTCATGCCTGACGAAAACAGCATTCTTATTTATACCGAAAGCGGAGATAAATATCTGTGCTATTCCTATTTCAATGAAAATACCGGCGCAGACCCGAAACATCTGAGACTTCTCCAATGCGGCAACAGAAAAAACATTGTCATCCCCGAAGCGATAGGCAATCTCCCTGTTAGTGAAACTGGGATCTATCTGCTGCAATACGCAAAAGATGCTGAATCTTTAGAGCTTCCTGACACCATCACATATTTTGATGAGTATTTATTAGGCGAATCCACATCTCTGAAAAAGCTTAAATTACCCGCTCACATCAATATTCTCCCCTCTCATACAATGAATGATGCCCCATCCCTTGAAGAAGTTATCTTCCCGGATGATATAAAATTCATTCCTGCTGATGCACTTCCCGATGATCCCCTTTTCGATTATCCTAAAGAAAAAGTAGTTGACAATCTTTCTGAAGTGTATGTGAGTGACACTGAAGTATACACATTTGATCCTGAAACAGAATGGTGCTACAAATTGTTTGCGAATAATTCCAAAGTGGAAATCACCCTTGTATATGCACCTGATCTCCAGGGGCCTCCTCCTTCCGAATATATGGGATACCCCCTGAACATAGAACTGTATCCCACTCCTCCATATGGGATACCTGTTATTACGATCCCTGAAGGAACAGAGGATTTATCCGGCTTAGACTTTTTCGAGCCCGAAAAGATACGCCAGATCATTGTAAAAAGCAAGCGCCTCTATATTTTCCCTCAGGCCTTTGCACATTCCGTCATCACCGATCTCGATTTTCCGGGAACAATAAAAATCGGCGGATCTGCTTTCCAGTTCTGCAATAAACTACAGCGTGTTAATTTTAACGGGACCGACCCCATTATACATATCGAGTTCGGTGCATTCTGGTATGATGAAGCCCTAAGGGATCTGCTTTTCCCTGATTCAGTGGCATTTCTTACAATAGAAAATGACGCTTTCTACAAATCGGGCATAGAGAAACTTGATCTGCCTGACGGTGATATTACCATAGGCGATTCTGCTTTTGCTTATTGCAATGCTCTGAAATCAATTTCAATTTCTGACAAAACTACGATAGACAAAAAAGCATTTGACTCATGCACAGCTCTTACTGATGCAACATTCAGAGGCCAAACCAAGATCGCAAATAAAGCGTTTATTGACTGCACATCACTTACCAACATAAACATTGATCTTTCAACCCCGATAAACGGCGGAGCTTTCACCAATTGCACCAATCTGACAAGAATCAACGGAAAGCCCGTATTTGACAGTAACGGCAATGCTGATAAAGATTTGCTCAGATATATTGAAGAGAATTTCTCAAACGCTGATGACAACGGGATAATCAATGGCTATGTCAATTACATCGTAAAGAAGACAGTGGCGGAGACAATTACCGATGATATGACAGATGTTCAGAAAGTCAAGGCTCTTCATGACAAACTGTGCAGTCTGGTCGTATTTGACGATTCAGTCCCGCTTGCTCAGGAAAACCATGTGGACGCTTCCGTTTTTCTCAACGATACCAGTGTATGCGACGGATACGCCCGTGCAATGAATCTGCTTCTCCATGAGGCAGGTTTTGAATCCTGCTATGTCAACAATCCCGATCACGCATGGGTTATTGCAAATATAGGCGGTCACTATTTTCACGTTGACCCTACCTGGGACGATCTCGATGTCACGATCTACGACTGGTTCATGCGCTCAGACGATCAGATCCGCATCAACAGCGATCATATGGAATGGGAGATAAGAACTCCATCCTCGCTCCACAGCTTCCAGAAAGGAGAAACTCCTAAATGCACCGATCATATGGGCGATGTCAACAATGACATGATCGTTGACGCAAGGGATGCTTCAGATATCCTCACAGGCTATGCAATGATGTCAGTCGGTGATGATTCCGACCTTGACCCGGTACTTGCTGATTACGATTTCAACGGCCATATAGATGCGATCGACGCTTCAAAGGTGCTGACTGACTACGCAAAATCATCGGCAGATAATAATTCCTGAAATGTTATTGTGAAATAACAAAATACCTCTTGACAAATCCGGAATAATGTTGTAAAATTAAATTGAACTCAATCAAATATAAACAATTTTATTACGGAGGTATTATTATGGATTATACATACAAGACTGAAATGGTTTGCTCACAGGAGATCAATTTTCACATCGAGGGAAATGTTATCACCAATATTTCTTTCTACGGCGGCTGCAACGGTAATCTGAAGGCAATTTCCAAGCTCTGTGACGGAATGACAGTTGAGCAGATTGAGGAAAAGCTCAAGGGCAACCTCTGCGGCAGACGTCCTACTTCATGTGCAGATCAGCTTGCAAAGGCTGTACGTGAAGCTTATGAGGCTCAGAAAAATGCCTGAGAACAAAGAATTCTGCAACTATGATGCTCTGAGGCTTGAGAATCAGCTGTGCTTTCCGCTTTACGCCTGCTCCCGTGAGATTATCAAGAAGTACCGCCCGTTCCTTGACGAAATAGACCTGACCTACACTCAGTATATCACTATGATGGTGCTGTGGGAATCTCAGCGCATAAGCGTAAAAGAACTTGGGAAAAAACTGTTTCTTGATTCGGGAACTCTCACTCCTGTGCTGAAAAGCCTTGAATCAAAAGGGCTCATCACACGAAAAAGAAGCACAGAAGATGAACGTGTACTGATGGTGGAAATAACCGAACAGGGCGAAAAGCTGAAAGAAAAAGCCGTGACTATTCCGCCTCGTGTGGGAGGCTGTATCGTTCTTGAACCGGAAGAGGCTATAGAGTTGTACAGGATCCTTTATAAGATACTCAATAAAAACGATTGACGAAAAGCCGTGAAGTATATCTGCGGTACTCATACAGAAGTTTTATACGTATTTATCGGGTAAAGCTTTCAGAGGAAAGGTTTACCTAACCGGGACCTGTCCCCTCTGTCCTTCGGACATCTCCCAGTCCCACGGGGAGTCATCCCCCGTACCCCCTTTCCAAAGACTTTTAATAGAATTTTGCCCCATAGAGGGCGCTCCACGTAAGATGTGAAAACCAGTAGTTTCACTGGGAGCGCCCTCTATGGGGCAAAATTTAAAGTCATGGGAAACAGATTTGAGAAGAACCATCTTCAAAACGTCTGCCTCAATAATACGTAAAAACTTCTTTATGTGTACTGCGGTTAAGGATCATCTGCTTTTCAAGCCAGTTCACGATCAATCAGATTTTTTTGTGATGTACTCATCAAGGGTCACAGACTTACCGCTTGAAGTATATGCATAATAAGAAAGAACTATCGTTGCATCCCTTCCATCCACTATTCCGTCTTTATTAACTTCTGCGGCTTTTAACTGATCCTCGTCAAAATCGCCTTTCTGACCTGTTGATGTTTTTGCATAGTGTGTAAGGATAGCTGTTGCGTCTCTGCCGTCGATCACATCATCCTTTGTTACATCGCCTGCTTTTATATCGTTGTTTTTTGCTGATGTAGTTGTTGTTGTTGAAGCTGTTGTAGTTGTTACAGCGGATGTAGTAGTTGACGTATCAGGGATATCGCTGTCCGGGATCTTTTTAATAAATTCTGCACTTACATAGCCGGTATTCCCCTTAAATTCGGTCTTATACCAGCCGTTTGTATCGCACATATAGATATCGAGCTGAGTTCCCTGCGGTATCTCATCTATTATAGCTGATTTGATATCCGGCTTTTCTCTGAGGTTGAGTCCGCCTGACTGTGTATCGACATAGCCGCCGAATAATCTTTCTTCATTGAAACGGCTGAATGAATAGCTGCTGAGAACGAATCTGTCGCCATCCTTAACAAATTCAAATATTCCGTATCCGTCTCTCTGACTGAATCCCACTGTTGCAGCCCTGAATCCTTTATCGGTTATGCTGAGTATTTTCATTCCGTCATTCAGGTTGAAATCAGGAGACACCTGACCTTCATCTGCTATTCTGTAAACTGTGCCATCCTTTTCAACAAGGCGTTTTTCGATATTTGCAAAGAGCATTTTTCTCGGCTGGTCTGTGCAGGCATTCGCAACCAGTGATTTCAGTTCATCAATGGTGTACATCTGATCTTCATCCTTTGCATACTCAACACCATCTATCTTAATTTTCTCCTTTGCATCCGTATCTGCGCCTTTTTCTAAATACCTCATGCAATAAATCATTGATGCAACTCTTAATTCAGCGCATATCTCATAATCGTCTATCGATTTATTGTAAGTATAAGTATCATAATCAATACCGCTTATCTTCCATGTATCACCGTCAGCAGCGAATTTTGCTCTTGTATGACGTGATCCTTTGATCCCGTTAAGCGCTATGGTTGTCGCATTGAATGACTTGTCAGTCTTATCTGTTATTATTACCCCGTATGCTGTATCTGTTCCGACTGACCCTCTGCCTGCATAGCTTTCATAGAGAACACCGTCTTTTTCTATGAATCTTTCATCACAGTATTCAAGCAACGTTTTGTTCATATCCCCTGTTGTGTTATCGTTTATAAGTTCCTTTACAGCGGCAATTGAAGTGTACTCTTTATTTGTTACCTTATAATACAGGATATCATCTTTCTTGAAAAATACTTCTGTATCACTTTCCAGTCCGCCTGATGTGATCTTTTCTATCAACAAATAATTTTCAATTCTTTGAACAGCCAGATCGTTCAGATCCTGATCGAAGTTCTTATCACGAACAAGCCGGGCCATACCGCCGTTTCCAAGAGTTATAATATCAGAGCCTTCATTATGATATCCGCCAAAATCTGTACGAGTATCTCCTGTAGAGAATAACAGGTAAGGGATACTGCTTCCGTCTGAATAAGTTTCGGTAGCCGTGGTTATTTTTCCGTTTGATACGATGCCCTCAGCATTTTTGAATGTAAATGTTCCGTCCTCATTTACAGTTACCCTTCCGTTATATTTTGAGCAAATATCAACAGTATAGCCGCCTTCTGCATCTTCGTAGATCCAGTTTCCTGCAAGTTCTTTAAGATCTGCATTTTTATCTGTTTCAGCAGGCGAACTTTTGAATGAATAACTGCTGATCTTCCATGTGCTGCCGTCAGCCTTGAATACGGCCTGACCATAGTCATTCATCTCGTCTCTTTTCTTTGTAACTGCGGTAAAAGCGTCCATAGCAGGATCAACTATCTCAACACCTTCATCTGTAAGGAATGTAAAGAAGAAACGTCCCGAATTTCTTTTATAAAGTCCGTCTTCTTTTTCGACCAGACTCTTTTCGCATTTTTCGATAAATTCATCTTTAAGGCTGCCTGTGCAGGTCTCGGCGATAAACTTCTTTACGCTTTCAATATCAGTGAAACGCTCATCATCTACCTTGGAGTAATCCTCAAGATCGCTGTCAGAACCGTCTGTCAGTGAGAATATAGTATTCATATTCTTCATGGCCTCAACAGCGGCACCTTCTTTGTCAGCATTTTTTTCGGCAGCTTCTTCAGTGGCAGCAGGTGCACTTGCTGTATCGGCTGCTGAAACAGTTGCCGGCATCATAGTGAGCATCATGCCGAGAGTAACGAGATAAGTAACTATTTTTTTCATAATAAGACCTCCTATTTATATCTGACAATAATTTCCTTTGTATTATATCAATTGCGTATGAAATGAGGCAAGCCTGACTGGCCTGCATAAATATCATTGAGCGGAACTTCTCCCGAAGCTCCGAATGCATTCCATAATGCTCCGCTGTTATCATAGAAAGTATAGAAAAACTGCTTAACATCATGGTCGATAAGATATTCAAGACGGATACTTCCGCTGATCTCATAACCGTCACTGCCTGTCCATGTGAAACTGCCGCTGTAAATATCAGAACCGCTCCATATTTCAAGTGTTGACGGGATATCCTCATCGGCTTTCCATGTGCCTGCTAAAGATGCAACGCTTATTGAAGTTGCCGGTGGGTCAGCAACAGGATAGAAGCCGTACTGATTTGCCTGAGCTTCGATCGTTTCAATGTCGTCATCCGGCTGATCGATATTTGTATCCTGCTGAGCATCGCTGCTTACCTCTGCTGTATTTTCGTTTTGCTGAGTATTTGCAACAGTATCTGTATTTTCAGTCGGAGCTGCTGTACTGTCCTGAACTGACTCGGATGATTCAGCTGACGTATTTGTCTGTGCTGATGTTGTTTCAACAACAGTGCTCGTTACAGCTGCTGAAGAATTACCGTTCTGCTGATCAGCAGCGTTCATATCTGCCGAACAGCCTGAAACTGATGCTGTAAGTAAACTTATCATAGCTATCATTATTATCTTCTTTTTCATGATCATTCTCCTTTGAATTTAAGGCAACACCGCACAAAGCCCGCCTGACGGCTTTGCACTGAGAACCTGTCCACATAGGGATTCATGTGCGGTGTTGCCTTAAGGTTTTTGAGATTTTCTCATATATCGGAATAAAAGAATAACCTCTGCTGACATTACTATTATAACACATCAGCAAAGGTTATGTTGTATAATTACAAAATTGTAATTATACGTATCAACCGAATGATTCCGCCGGATAACACTGTTTCTTTTCATTGTGAGTGATATCTTCCCATATGAGTTCTTCGCCGTCAAAATAAAATTTCGCTGAACAATTATCTTCCAGCAGTTCATATGGATAAGTAATATCACACTCTTTTTTTCCTTCTCCCAGGCATACAAGCATATTTTCTTTTTCGTCGTATCCGCAGTTATAGTGCCATACTATATTATCCTTATTCTCTGATATAACGACGACAAAGAGATCATTGTACTTCGATACCCTGATACTTGTTTTTTCGTTTTCCCATAAGCCTACAAAACATTCACCCGGTGATTTTTTTCTTTCAGAACATCTTATACGCAGATTCACATTATCATCCATATAGATCTTGTCGTAGTCCTGCTGTTCGCAGTAACAGAAAGACCAGAGATACTGACCGTAATCATAGAACGCAAATATAGGATAGCCCTCGTTATTGTATTCCTGTCTTACTATACCGTATCTGTTTTCACTGCCGTCAAGGGAAGAATATGTATAATGTCCGTCAGCTTCGATGTCAAGGTATCCGATAGTTACATATTCATGAGAAATGTTGTTTTCGTGTCTTACTTCCTGATACTCCCAGTGGTAAGCAATAATGCCGATATCATAGCATGATTCATATTCAGAAACACGAACTATACGTGAATCTCCGCCGTTTCCTGTATAGTATACATTATCATCCGACTGTTCACAGAAGCAGGATGTCCATATATTGCCACGATCGCCATCTTCACAGAAAGCATAATAATACTTTTCTCTGCCATCGGAATATTTTTCGGATCTTAAAATAATTCTTCCGCTTCTCTCATCAGGGGCAGCATAGGGAGAATATGTATAATTCCCCGCTTCCTCGATCACAAGACTGCCAAGTGTTGTATATTCTCCGCTTGAACGGTCACGTTCCTGATATTCCCATTCACCTGCAAGTGAATCAAAATCAGCGTTGTCTGCGATATCATCTTCTCTTATAAGACGAGCGGCTTCATTTTCTCCGACAACCAGGATATCGTCTGCGTCATCAGCAAAATGATACTCTGCAAGCAGCGTACCGTTTTTTTCCTGGAAAACATAGGTCTGATACTCCGTACCATCAAAATAATTATTCTTTCCTCTTTTTATCGTTCCATACTTTCTGCTGCTATCGCCTGTACTTAATTCAAATGAACCGTCTTTATCTATTACCATATAGCCGTCACTGACGTACTGATGTTCGGAAATACGCTTCTGATATACCCATTTGCCTTCTATTTCACTGAATTCGGGGTAGCTGTCATGTACTTCGGCTGTTGTTGTCACTCTGACTGAACTTTCAAATACAGTCGTGACAGCAGCAGTACTTTCTTCTGCGTTACCGCTGTTTACAGCAGAGGTGCTGCCGCTTGTGTTTGCTGAATCACCGTTTGCAGAGATGATCTGAACAGGCTTTGAGACAGCTCCTTCATTTGTTTCGTCATCCTCAGAAGAAGATAGTTTCTTTATTTTGATGGTGTCTGCCGTCACGGTAGTTGTCAATATATGTTCATCAGATGAAGTCACAGCTGTCGTTTTCAATGTTGTTACCAATTTTGGGATAGTTCTGTCAGGAATCGGTTCTTTATCGATTTTTCCGCATGATGTCATTGCAGCCATTGCCAGAGAAAAAGCAATGCAGATAATTATTTTTTTCATGACGCTCCCACCTATGGATTCAGAATAATACACGCCGCAGAACATACTCGCCTTCGGAAGTCGAGGCTATCTCATATGTACTCATATCGTCCAGGGGAAGATGTTTCTTGAGCCGTGATATATTTACTCTTATGGTATTTTTGCTGTCCTCAACATCGCAGCCGTAAATATTTTTGTATATGTCATGATAACTGATACGTGAACCTATATGAGATGCCAGCAAATAGAGTATCTGAAGCTCACGCTGAGGAAGTGAGCATTCATTGCCGTCAAGTGTGACGGTCCCCGAAAAAAGGTCAACTGTAAGATACGGCAGTTCAATTTTCGGATGCTGAACCTGCTGATTGGTATTACGCCGCAGCTGCGCCTCAATACGTGCCTTTAATACATTAAGGTCATAGGGTTTTGTTATATAATCATCACCGCCGCTTCTGAATCCCGTTATAACGCTGTCATTCTCATCACGGGCAGTAAGGAAAATAACGGGGGCCTGTGTTTTGGTGCGGAGCAGCTTACAGAATTCCATACCATCACCGTCGGGAAGCATGACATCAAGAATTACAAGATCGGGAACGCATTCTTCAAGCTTGAATGCAGCTGACTGTACCGAATCCGCACAATGCACGGTATATCCTTCGTTTTCAAGGAATGACCTGTTGATTCGCATGATATCCGAATCATCTTCAACTAATAATATATGAGGCTTCTGGCATAAGTGTGGGTGGGGATCCACCTTTTGCACTCACATCAGAGCTGTTCTTAGATTCCGAACCGGAGGCAAAACCAGCCACCGCGTCAGCGGCTTGCCCTTGACAGGT